>Ga0307989_1000175_pt1 | contig 47368 bp, 50 predicted proteins | sample EllFjometagen185_FD_203164 | JGI IMG/M metagenome (GOLD analysis project Ga0307989, IMG submission 203164) | Marine microbial communities from Ellis Fjord, Antarctic Ocean - #185 | ecosystem: Environmental > Aquatic > Marine > Unclassified | place: Southern Ocean | collected 2014-10-08 | reverse complement strand
AGTGGAGACAGCAGAAAAATCAAAGGTCATCATTGGTTTTGCCGCCATGGGAAGCATGACGAGAACACCCAGGATAAGGCTCCAGGCAGTTACAGTCAGTGCATTCTTTTTCCTGATAATATCACTTGCCATAATCGTATACAGCACCCAGCAAAAAACAGCACCGATAAGCCATAGATCGCCTATTCTGAGCTCACTGAGCTGGGCACCTGATTCCCATGGTCTTAAAACAACCATCACACCTGAAAATGCAATAACAACTCCGGAAAGTTTCATGAAAGAGGGCATATTTCCGGCCAGGACACTTGAAAGTAAAAGAACTCCAATGGGGGTCATGGCATAGATAAGCGCGGAATGTCCTGGAACGGTAAGCTCAAGACCTTTTAAAAAACAATATTGATTCATGGGGACAAGCAAAATTCCCAACACCAGAAGCCTTGCCCATTCTTTTAAGGTAAAATCAGGTTTAGGGATTTTCCAACCCGTAAATATAAGAAAAATAACAGCACACCCAATACCCCGGGTAAAAGTTAAAACCAGGGGGTCAGCAAAACTTGTAGCTGCAGCTTTGCTTAAGATAAATGTGCCGGCTGCACAAAGCACATGAAGCACCATAAACACATACAAAAGGGTTTTAGATCTATAGGGTTCTTGATTCAATACTTTTCCCTTTATTCAAAGGCCTGTTCAGGCCATCTGGCGGCAGTTGGTTTCTTTGGTAAAAAACAGGAGCAAAACAGATACAATAATCCATACCATCATGGGGATAAATCCAAATTCATAGGCATCAAGAGAATAAACCCTTACCCCTTGGACCATCTGACCTGTCCAATGGTAGTCCAATATCCTGCCCACAAAAGGCTGAAGCAGCATAGGCCCCATCATTACACCCATATTGGTCAGGCCTGCAGCCGTTCCGGACAAAGATATAGGAACAGATTCCATGACAAAGGCAAAACTGATGACAATGCAACCGGAAAAAAAACCAGTAACAAAAAGGGCCATGATCAACTGAAAAAAAGAAAGGCTTTCCCTAAACAGGATCAATGACCAGCCAAGAGCCACCACCATGGTCCCGACAAGATACAGAGATTTTCGTTTTCTCAAATGGTCGGACAGCCACCCGAAAAATGGAGCCCCAATGGCCCAGGCAATGAGCAGGACAGAAGTCAGGGAAGCAGCCCTGGCCGGGCTTAAACCGTGGTGGGAAATCAGGTAGGGAACCCCCCACAGGCCGGAAAAAGAAAGGATACATCCCGCAATTCCCCCGGGAATAACAAACAGAAGCCAGATATTTCGATATTTAAAAATCTTGAAATGATCCTGCCAGATTCTTTTGGCAGAAAATGATGCAGGCTTTGATATTCTTTTTGTAAAACCCGTATATCCCTTTTCCTGGGGCGAGTCCCTGACAACAAGCCAGATCACACAACCCAGTATAAGTGTCATTACACCAGTGACGCTGATGACCAGACGCCAGGCAAAAATATCCATGAGTAATCTTAAAGGAGGCCCTGCCGTCACAGCACCAATAAGACCTATGGATAAAGCATTGCCTGCAACAAAGGCATAGATTTTTTTTGGAAACCAGAAAGAGGAAAGTTTGAGCAGTCCCACAAAGGCAACTGCCACTGATCCACCGATGAGGAATCGACCAAGCCCGGCCCAGAAAAATCCCGGAGACAGAGCAAAAAGCAGAGTGCCCAGACCCGCCACCAGACAACCGGCCGTCAAAAGTTTTCTTGGGCCCAGAGTATCGGCCAGGATTCCCGTGGGAATCTGCATGGCCACATAGGCATAAAAATATAATCCGGACAGATGGCCCAGACCCGAGGCAGAGATATTAAAATCCTGCATCAGTTCCTGGGTCATTACGGCCGGGGCTACCCGCTGGAAAAACCCGGCCAGATAAAAGAGGGCACCCAGACCCCATATAAACCAGGCCAATGTCATGGGCGGCCCGGTCAGTTTGATTGATTTCATTAAAAGTTGTGTTTCTCCTTGTACAATACAAACAATCGACATTGATGTGTATCAAGAGCTTTATTCTAAGGCAAGCACTTATTTAGAATAAACTCAATTGATTTATGAAGGTCTGATCTTATCTTATAAGCTAACACAGCATAACAGGAATCAAGTATTGACTGTTATGCGATTTAGTTTATTCGGAGGTGGTTATGAAATCATATATGAAAAAGAAAACATCCATCATTGGGCGGCGGTAAAGCCCATCGAGATACTTAAAAATTCCCGAGCCTAATCCGTAGGTCGCCCATTCCGGTTCTCGGAATTGTTCGGCAGTGCCGATGTTTTGGATTTTTTGGATCTGATTTTTCGAAAAATCGATTTAATTCCAAAAAAAATCAGTATGCTAATTCCTGCTGAGATGATGCATGAGATGGTTCAAATCGCTGGAGAACCGTAATCCATGCTTCGATACCCTTTATAAGGAATAGGTCCAGTTACTTCATTTAGCTCTACCCCTAAAAGGAAAGCGATGCCGGCCCATGTAATAACAAAAAAAGTCATGAAAAGCGTCAAAAGTATCGCAACTCCCAAAAATTTCCCTTTTTCCAAGAAAATCTCTGATAGTCCGACAACCAAATTCCATAAACCTTCTGAAAAGGTGACATTCATAATGGTGAGCTCTTTCTCCAATAGCTGAACAAGAAGTTATACAGTTTTTTTCTGTTGAACATGTAAAAATGGCAAACCGTATAATATCTGAATCGTTATCAGAAAAGGATTCGATATTCAACAATACTTTGAAAAACTGGGCGAACGCTAACAGCATAACATTCAAATATTCATGATAAACAGAATTTCGGGTAACTCCGGCAAATAAAAATCAACTATACAAAAAAATAAGCATAATCCAACTCGAGCAAGGTTATTCAACTTACTTGGAGACAAAGTAGAATATAGGAAAATCAGTCAATCAATCTTGTTACACCATCAAAAATGCTGCTATTCTTTATACTCTTCGCCAACTCCCACCTCCGCACTTAAAATATTATAAGTGACTTCTTGAAATTTTAAGCACCCCGTATCCATCCCAAACCAAAAACCGATTTTTCAAATGATATACAAACTCGCTTTGATTGCCAGAATGGACAGCGACAAATAAAATCAAAATTTCAGATTTGAAATGAAAAACAATCTGATAGGTCATCCTTTCTGGACCTAACCGCATAAATGTCGAATATCAATTCTTCAGCGGGATATTAATCTCAACAATTGAATTTTGATTATTCCAGTTAAATTTTGAATCATACCTTTCGTAATGGATAAGCGATCTATTAAAATCAATATCAAGTAAAGAGACTGGGATGATTTGTTTGTAAATTTGATTAATCGTTTTGCTTAGTAAATATAACGGGCCAGTATGGTTAAATTTTGCAAAACTACCTTCAGGAATGCTTGTTTGTTTAAATCGAGGGATGTGGCCCTCTGAAGGGAATGCGCATTGATAAAAGTATTGATTGTTTGTTTTTATAGTTATCCCAAATTTTTCCCATTCAGAGTCAAGCTTAATTTCGTTTATTCTGAGGAGTGTGTTGAATTTTTTCCAATGGTTCGAAATGATAGAAAAATTTTTTTGATGAAAAGTCGTTAGCTGTATTTCAAAATGACACACATTAATTTTGGGGCTATATATTATTTCATATTTCATTTTGATTGATAGCAAATGGGTTTATTTATTCAAAACCTCTGCATCCAGTTTCTTCAGCATGCTTTCTTGATTTTGGATATCTCAGACAATGTTCGGGTTTTAAATCATGAATCCGACAAATGTATTTGTCCTGCTTTGGTAACTTCCTCAACCTAGGACACCGACTTACATCATCTCCTGTTTTTGGATTAATCCAAATATCATGAATATAATGCTCCTCGCCAAGATGTATTGAATTCACCCATTCAAGGATATCATATCGTCCTTCTATTTCCCACAATGCAATTTCTTCATCACTGACACTTGTCTGAAAAGCATCGCTGAGATTGAGACAGCAGTTGCCGCATTGTTTGCATGTGAAAGTTTTAGGGGGCATTATGTTAGCCTTTTATCTCATAAAAAATCTGATCTGAACCAAAATTCGGAACAATTCCCATATAATCATCAGACATGGTTCTAATTTTTTGTTCAATCTCTTTTTTGTTTTTGTATGTCTTTTTAACTTTACCTGGTAACCCGGTTACCAATGAGTATGGTGGGATAATAGTTCCTTCCAAAACAACAGCTCCAGCAGCAACTACAGATCCTTTCCCGATAACAGCATTGTTCATAACAATTGATCCCATCCCTACCAGGCACTCATCTTCAATCGTGCATCCATGAATTATACTTCTGTGACCTATGGTAACGCCGTTTCCTATTTTTAAAGGGATATTCTCATCAGCATGACACATACAAAGATCCTGAATATTTGTGTTCTCTCCTACACTAATTTTATCAAAATCACCTCTAAGAACTGAATGAAACCAGACAGAAGATTTTTTATCGATTTGAACATTCCCAATAATTTGAGCTGTTGGTGCAATGAAAACAGATTCATGAAGTATTGGTTTGTGATTTTGATATGCGTAAATGGTCATGGTTTTCCTGTTTTTTAATTAAATTAGAATTTTAAAATAACAATAATATTCCTAAAAAGATACATCTCGATAAGTAGAAACCCCTATTTTTAGCTGGTTACGCTTTATTCCTTGAATTCTCCTTCCCCAAGTGCAATATACCAATAACAAATTCAGCTCCATATTCGTCATAACCTGAAAATGGGAGACTTCATGTATCTATCTGAAGAGAAACGATCACAAATCAGGGAATATATTGAAAATCAGAGATCTAATCCAGAATTCAATTCAGGTAACGACAATCATTACAAAATAAATCATATTCAAGAATTTTATGATACAGCGGGGGAAGGAAAGTTTCTCAGATTCTATTTGATGCCAGGGATGGGAAAGAAGTATTTACACCGTTTTAGGATGGGGTATGGTTAACTGTCATGACTTATAATTTTGATCCGGATAAATGGTATGACAACGAATTGTATTTAATTCAATCACAACTAAAAACCGGTGAAATAATGCAGAATGAATATGATGAAGCAATTGAGATCCTATATAAAAAACTTGAAGAAATGTGGGAGCGGTTGGATGGGACTTATCAGATAAAGCCTGATAAGTGAAAAAATGGAGATGTCATTAAAATGAAAACAATCAACAGAACAGCGATTACCATAATTCCAAAACAACCATATGTTGACTGGGCGGATAGCTTTAATGATGTAAAGATATATTATAAAAAGGTTGTAAAAACAATTTTAATCCCGGCAAATACGATGAATTCAATGATGAAACGTACCTGAAAAAAATCTATAAAATTATATTTGAAGAAGAACTTGAATCCTGGATGACTAATCCAGATGACTGGTCAAAGAAACGGGATTATAAAATATTAAAAAAATGGTTCGATGTTATTTGCGCTGATATGACCTGGGACTACGGAGTTGGGAGTGTGGAGCATGATGAGTTCTAAAGGGAAGGATTGATATGTTTGATTTGAAATTACCTGATTATGAAATCATTTTATGGATTAAGCATATTGATTTTGGAAAGAAACTTGAAAAAGAAATATTACCAATCACTCAGGATCTTGAAATATATTATGAAGTCGAGAAGGAAGGTATAAAATTTTATTCTTGGACAATTTATTCTTGGGTGGAAACAATGGTGTTGGGCGGAAAATTAAAACAGTTCACAGAAAATCCAAATATGATTTTTTTAAAACTTAAAGCAAATAATGATCCAGATATCCAAGATGTGATCCTTAAAGATTCGAGGAAATATTTAGTGGATGCTTATTGGGCATGGCGCAAAGGTGGCCAGTTAGTTAAATAATTGGTGAAAATTAAATGGTGTTGTGTAGTTTTGGAAAAATTGTTCCTGTGATGAATATATGTTAACAAGAGTAATATAGGGAAAGACCCTAAATGAAACTTATCAGAGAATAAAGTTTAACGATAAGCTCAGTGGCGCGGCCAAATCTTGGCAGTGAGACAGCAGACGTTCTCCGCATCCACTCAAGCGTCTGGTTGGCTTTTTCTGCATACAATTTTTTAACCTCTATTTAAATAATTTGCTTAAAAATATTAGAATGAGCGGCCATAGAACGCTACCATAAAATCTGGATATATTAGTTGCATTAAATGGGAAAACTGGCATTTTTTTCGCATAATCATACATTTTCTTTGCACTTTCAAGGTGCTCCATACGAGATGAATCAAGATCTCCCGAATCGATTTTTGCCAAAGCATCGAAAAAATTTTCATGGAAACAAGTTGCAATTTGGGCAAGCATTCTTTTTTTAACTTCTATCATCTTCTTCCTGGCCGGGAGTAACGGAAGAAAGAAGGCGATTGATAGTCCTGAAATATATGATACTATAATTAAACTGTTCTCTAAACTATAAAGTGAAAGGCCATATTGTTTGACATTGGCCCACACGCCCAAAAGGCATAATAAACCTATAAAAATACCGGCTTTTGTCAATCGTAAAGAAAAATTTCCCAAAGGAGATATACCCCCACAACCATCAGGATGCATGGGTTGAATTCTAATTGCTTCCCATGGCAACTGCTTGATTACAAAATAGTTCAAAATTATATGTAAAATCAAAGCAATTATAACAAAATAAAGAACCAGAGCAGGGAGAGGTGAGAGGAGAGCAGGAATTGTCATTGACGAACTCGGTGAAGGAGAATTCCACGAACCATGTCCTCCCAGTTGATATACACTGAATAAAAAAATGACGATTATTGTTGGGATTGCATAGGGCAATAATCGAAAAAAAAATGAATTGACAATATTACTGGCATAATTTGATAGGGACCTGATATCTTCCTCGGAAAAGGAAATGACCGAACCCTTTTCTAAATCGTTTAATGCTACGGTCAATCCGTTTATATAGAAAGGTAAAAATAAAATTAAAAAAGGTAAAAATAAAGCGAATTGGGTAATGTAACCTATGTCGTGCAGAGCATCTAATTTTAAACTCGGATTTAAAAAGCTACCATTGCTCCAGCTCGCAACTATCGGCGCTATAATTATAATGAGGATGAAAAGCCTGACCAAAATTTTTATTTTAGGTTCTGTGGATAATAATAAACGAATAATAGGGTCTTTGTAACTGATTTGAAATTTCATGTTTTTTTTCTATGTCGACATTTTATTGTCACCACTAAAAGTTTAATCATTAATTCTGCCATACCGATCCCGAACATTTTGTCCTCCTTATGAATTGGGTTAATTGGCACATAACAAATTAATGTGTAGACTTGGATAAAGTGAAAATTTGAATGATATCCAACCCATTTTTATTGTAGAATAAAGATTTAATAACAATGTTTTAAATAGCTGTAAAGATATTTCAGCAATTCAAATTTCCTGGAAATATAATTGATCCAGAAAGGATTTGCCGAATGTTTTTTATTGGAGATAGAGTTGATTTAAAACAAAACCTGTCGCTAAGCCAAATCGTGTCATTTTGAAGCCTTGCAAGCGCTTTGGTTTATGCTTTGTTCAAGTCAAGTTTTACCGATGCTTTTGAACTTCTAAGGGAATGTCGGTTAATAAAATTAGATCGTTCATCATAAAAGACCGCCATTTCAATCACTTAGGTAGGTTTTTAAAGATTGACTCTACCTGTTGAATAAAATTATTTAACAATGCCTCAGCTTGCTTGGAAACATGAGAGCCCCTTTCTTTGCTAACCCATATAGAATGCAGCTTTGACAGCAATTTATGGACCCTTTCAAGAGGGGTTTTACCCACCGTCAAACACCAGGAGTCTTTGCCCATTTCCACATCAATGATTTCATTGGTCGATTTAATGGATTCCATGGCGGATAAACATGTCATAGGCGGATATTTCCCAGATACTTTTCTTTTTTACATGCAATCGTCCTGCAATTTATTAGGGCAGACCTTGAAACTTTGCTGTTTATTATGATACTTATCCATGGCTTAAAAAAATTAAACATCAATAGTATTAAGCAATGTGTTAATCAATGTATTATAAGAGGAGGGAACCATGCCTGGTTTTGAGATATTTGGTGATGAAGAAAAAAAACAAGTGGCAGATGTTCTTGAAACTGGTGTACTTTTCAGGTATGGATTTGAAGGGGTAAGAAAAGGACATTTCAAAGCCCTTGAATTTGAAAAAAAACTTTGTGAGATTACAGGTGCCCAATACAGCCATCTTTGTTCCAGTGGCACAGCAGCCCTTTGCACTGCCCTTGCCGCCTGCGGTATAGGTGCGGGAGATGAAGTCATTATTCCCCCCTTTACCTTTGTTGCCACATTCGAAGCCATCATCAACGTTGGTGCCATTCCTGTTTTTGCAGAAATTGATGAAACCCTGTGTCTTAATCCTGACAAACTTGAAAATGTTATCACTAATAAAACCCGTGCTGTTGTTCCGGTTCATATGTGCGGTGCCATGGCAAGGATTGATGAGATTAAAATATTTTGCGATAAAAAAGGGCTGATCCTTCTTGAGGATGCCTGCCAGTCTTTAGGAGCGACTTATCAAGGCAAGGCACTTGGAACCTTTGGGCTTGCCGGATGCTTTTCCTTTGATGCTGTCAAAACGGTTACCTGCGGAGAAGGCGGCGGCATTATTTCAAACAGCAAAGATGTCTACGAAAAAGCCGACCAGTTTGCCGACCACGGGCATGACCACTTAGGCGGTGCTGACCGGGGAGCAGACGATCACCCCATTATCGGCACCAATTACAGGATCAGCGAACTGAACGCAGCAGTAGGACTTGCCCAGTTGAATAAACTGGATCTTATCCTTTCAACCCAGAAAAAAAACAAGCTTGCCATTAAGGATGCCATGGCAGACCTGCCGGAAGTGAGTTTCAGGTATATCCCGGATGCCAAAGGTGATTCAGCAACTTTTTTAAGCTTTTTTCTGCCCACTGAAGAAAGGGCCAGGCAGATTGCTGAAAATCTTGCCGAAAATAAAGTGGGGTGTCCTTACTGGTATGACAACAATTGGCATTATTATAAAAAATGGCACCATTTAAGACAGATGAAACGGTCTGCTAAACTTGCCTTTGAGCTTGCAGACAATATGCCTGATTATAAAAATATAGTTCTTGAAGAGTCCGACAATATAATGAAACGAACAATCTCCATGCAGATCATGCTATCATGGACAAAAGAAGATATTGAAAATAAAATTCAAGCCATAATGAAATCATTTAAAGGATAAATATGTTTAGAAACTTTAAACTGGTTCCAAATGTAATATTTGGAAGAGGCTGTTTTTCACAGCTTGATGAGATTATAGGAAATCAACGTAAAAGTGATGACTCCTGGGTTGTGTTTGTCACAGATGATGTGTTCAAGGCAAAACCTTTGGAAGAAAGGTTACCCCTGCACGACAATGACATGCTTTTATGGGTGAACGTAGATGATGAGCCTAAAACAAAATATGTTGATGAATTGACTCTTAAAGTAAAAGCATACCGGTCAAGTCTTCCCTGTGCCGTCATCGGTATAGGAGGCGGCAGCAGCATGGACCTTGCCAAATCCATTTCCCTAATGCTGACAAATCCCGGGTCTTCAACCCTTTACCAGGGATGGGATCTTATTGAGAATCCTGCGGTCTGCCACATGGCAGTTCCCACTCTTTCCGGCACGGGAGCTGAAGTTTCAAGGACAGCCGTTCTGACAGGCCCTGAAAAAAAACTGGGCCTAAATTCGGACTACACTGTTTTTGATCAGGTGCTCCTCGATCCTGAGTTGATAAAAGATGTTCCAAAGGATCAACACTTTTATACGGGTATGGACTGCTATATCCATTGTATTGAATCTCTTGAAGGTACATATCTGAATGAGTTCTCCAAAGCCTATGGCGAAAAATCCCTTGATCTTTGCAGACAGGTTTTTATTGATGACCATCCAGATAGAGACGATAAGCTCATGATGGCCTCATTTTTCGGAGGCATGAGTATTGCCTATTCCCAGGTTGGAGCCTGCCACGCACTGTCCTATGGACTTTCCTATGTGCTGGGAACCCATCATGGGATCGGATGCTGCATTGTGTTTGATTATCTGGATGAATTCTATCCTGCAGGTGTCAAGGAATTTCGAACCATGATGGAAAAATGCCGGATTGAACTGCCACGGGGTCTTGTAAAAAATCTTGAAGAAGAACAGGTTGAAACAATGATTACAGTGGCTCTGGGCCTTGATCCTTTATGGGAAAACTGTCTTGGCAAAGACTGGAAATCTATCATGACAAGGGAAAAAGCCAAATCCTTGTTTCTAAAAATTTAAAAGAGACTGACATGACGATTGCTGTAATACCATCCAGATACGGCTCAAGCAGGTTTGAAGGAAAACCTTTGGCCCTTGTTGCAGGCAAATCAATGATACAAAGGGTATATGAACAGACTCAAAAATCTTTGGCTGTTTCAAAAACAATCGTAGCAACGGATGATGAAAGAATATATAAAGCGGTTGAACATTTTGGCGGCCATGCAGTGATGACTTCTGATGACTGCCGCACAGGAACGGACAGGGTTGCCCAGACTGCCGGGATTTTAAATCTTGGGCCCGATGATATTGTTGTCAATATCCAGGGAGACCAGCCAGTGTTTAACCCCTTGATCATTGATGAAATGATTTCACCATTTAGCGATGGCCCTGATCTTGTCATGTCAACCCTTGCCTTTAAGATACAAGATGAAAGGGAAATCACTGATCCCAAAGATGTAAAAGTCACCTTTGATAACAATGGCTTTGCCCTGTATTTTTCAAGAGCCCAGATCCCCTATCCAAGGGATCCGGAAACAAAGGCGGATTTTTACAAACATCTTGGATTCTACGCTTATAAAAAAAGCTTTCTGGATAAGCTGGTTGCTCTTCCCACGGGAACCTGTGAGCATATTGAAAAGCTAGAACAATTAAGAGTTCTGGAATTCGGATATAGGATCAAGGTTGTTATAACACCATACGATTCTCCTGAAATTGATCTGCCCTGCGATATCAAAAGAATTGAAGAAAAACTTTTAAGAATCCCTGAATTATGATTTCCTATTATAAAATTATTCACACCACCTGCCATACCCAATGGGGAGGGCTTGAAAAACGAATTTTTAATGAATCCGTATGGATGGCTCAAAAAGGCCATACGATAATTATTGTTGCACCCTTAAATACCCCCTTGTTAAATAAAGCAAAGGAATATGGATTTAAAACCTTTGCAGTTGAGTTCAAAAGATTGGGAATATTAAAAGACTACAAATTTTTAAAAAATCTTTTTATCAAAGAAAATCCTGACATTGTAAACACCCATGGAAACGAGGACTCACAGGTTGGTCTTTTTGCTGCCAAAAGGGCAAAAATCGGATGCAGGATTCTTTCAAGACACATAAGCGCTCATGTCAGCAAATCCTGGTACAATAAGATTTTATATAAAAAACTGGCAACCTACATCTTTACAACTGCCGATTATACGACAAAACATCTTCAGGCTGTTTTCAAACTTACGGGCAAACAAATTTTTTCCATGCCCAGCGGAATTATTCCCCCTGAAACACTCCTGTCAAAAGATGAAGCAAGGCGTAACCTTGTTAAGGAATTGGACCTTGATCCTGAAACAAGATTTTTGGGCTTTATGGGAAGGGTATCTGTGGCCAAAGGTGCTGACACGATTATCAAAGCCTTTGAAAAAATTGCTGCGAAAATTTCTGGTCACGATCTGGTTTTTGTAGGAGACAGCTCAAAAGAATATATTGACTCTCTATGGGTTCTTGCAGACAAATTACACATAAGAGAAAGGGTTCATATCCTGGGCCCACGAGATGATGTCTGGGCCTATTACAGAGCATTTGACTGCAAGATCCTGGCATCAAGGGGCAAGAGCGGCATTCCCTTTGAAGGAGTACCCCAGGCCCTTTTGGAAGCCATGTATTGTTCATGCCCCGTAGTGGGTTCAAAAAGCGGTGGAATCCCGGATATTATTAAACACGACAAAACCGGTCTGCTCTTTAACAGCGAAGATCCAGGGAATCTTGCAGATATGATTTTTCAAGTTCTAAATGAAGAAAATGATACTCAAAAACGTGTTCAAAAAGCTTTTGAGATGGTTGAAAAACATCATACGATTGATGCAATGGGCCGCGATATTTTAAGGATTTATAAACTTCACCAGTTAGGACTTGGAAACGGGGCTGGTCCGGAGCAATATTTATGATACCAAATTCATTTCGATTTCAAAAATATATACCTATTTTAACTTTAATACTAAACCCCATTCTTATTGTATTAGATATAATTTTGATCCCCTTTGTTTTTTTAAGCGGTGTCATATTTTATATGATTCGCCTGATTGACATCAACCATTTGGAAAATATGCGGATAACAAAAAAAATCCTCAGATGGATTGGAGTTTATCCGGTTCTAGACCATTTTTACGACCCTTTGCTGAATCCTAAAAATTTAAGGCATGCACTTAATAAGGAACGGGAATTACCCGGGTTGGATTTAAATGTTAACATGCAGTTAGAGATGCTGGATAAATTTAATTTTAATGATGAATTTGCTGAGTTCCCTTTAAATTTTCAAGGTAAATTAGAATATTTTTACATCAATTATTCTTTTTTGCCCATTGATGCTCAATATTTATACAATACAATTCGACATTTTAAGCCAAAAAAACTCATTGAAATTGGTTGTGGATTTTCCACCCTTGTGTCAGCCAAGGCACTTGAAAAAAATCGCCGGGAAAATACCAACCATAAAAACCACCATATCTGCATTGAACCTTATCGGCATGGATGGTTGGGTAATTTGCCGATCCAGCTCATTAAAAAACCTGTAGAAAGTCTGGAAAAAAGCATTTTTACACAATTAGAAGCCAATGATATACTGTTTATTGATTCGTCTCACATGATTAAACCCCAGGGCGATGTTTTATTTGAATATCTCGAGATTCTACCCATCTTAAAACCAGGAGTAATAGTACATATTCATGATATTTACACGCCAAAGGATTATCCTGAAAAATGTATTGTAAATCAGGTAAAATTTTGGAATGAACAATATTTATTGGAAGCATTTTTATCGTCCAACCCTGATTTTGAAATTATCGGTGCTCTAAAATATTTAAAGGATCATCATTTTAAAGAATTGGCATCTAAATGCCCGGCATTAAAAGATGATAGAATTATTAAAAAATCAGAAGAAAAGATAGCCTGTTCCTCCCTTGATTTTTTAGAAACCAGTTCTTTTTGGATTAGAAAAAAATAGTTGCGCTTATCATTTTCTTAAAACTGACACTTTGACAGCCCTGTTTTCAAATATTACAAATAGTTCAAAAAATTATATCTTTTTCAAATAAACTTCCATTTCTTGACCGTTCCCGGTCAGTTTTGCCGGCAAATTTAATATCTCTGACATAATTTTAAAGAACCTGTATATAACAGGAGATGTTTTTTGTTTTTCGCATAATGTTACACTATGGGTATTAAAAATCTTTATTTTAAAATTGGTTTGAGCACCCAGAGCAGAAATGGACTTTTTGCAAAAAAAACTTATATGGCCACCATGTCTGCCTATATTAAAATAATGCCATTTACCTTTTAAAATCCTAACTGTCCAGCTGTCTGTATTTGCTGTTCTAATAACCATTATTCCATTCTTTTTCAAAAGTCTGTTGCATGCATTTAATAATTCTACGGGATTTTTAAGATGTTCAATTACTTCAAAAAGTGTAATTATATCATAGGATTCTTTTGGGAAATCGCTTTCTTCAAGAAAACCTTGATGAACTTTTAAACCGGCTTTCTGGGCTGCAAGAGCCGCTTCTTTGGCAGGTTCGATACCCTCGCATTGTATTCCTGATTTATTGGCAGTAAAAATAAATGCTCCATTGGAACATCCGACATCCAATAATTTTAATTGATCAAGTTTTTGATTCGACAGTTTTGTAATATTATCCAATGTCTTTTTTGTACTGCGTTGCAGGCTTTTTACATTTTCCGGTGGAGGCCATGTTCCTTTTTCGCTGTTGAATTCTTCCATGGAAGAGTTGAACTCTGTTTTGGTACACTGACTGAAAAGCTGATTGCATCCAGTACATCTTTCAAGCGGACCTTGTTCAAGGATTATATTCGTTGCCTCTATGTGTGAATCACATTCAATGGGGCATTTATCAAGGTATCTTTCCTTGTTCATAAATCATCTCCGAAATTCATTTTTTTTGAAAAACAACCAGGCCTTGAGTCAAAAAAATGGGCCATATAATTTTAAATTCCTTTATCTGCCCATATATTTTTGCTGTTTTTAATACTTCATTAATCAGAAGTGGTCTCTCATCATGAAAAATCCAGAGTCCTAAAACCTCTGCAGCATATCGTGTTATTTTATAAAGTATTGTAGGAGTTGGGAATGTCATAACAGCAATCCCTTTTGGTTTTAATAGCTCAAAATGGGCTTTTATGGCTTTTTGGGTTCCTGTTTTATCAAAATGTTCTATCAACCCTGTACTTAGAACTAAATCCACCTGTTTTTGAATATCAAGGTTTAATATATCCTTCTTTAATATATCAATATTCAAAACAGATACATTGTTGTCTTTTGTTATTCTGCTTTTTGTTTTATCAAGCCCTACCTGATTATTATCGACAATAATGTATTCTTTGGGGTGAAACGCATTGATTAATAGCTCTAAAAAAGCAGAATTTGCTCCTCCAAGTTCAATTAAGGACAGGTTTTTTGTATTCCCAATATATTTTTTTATTGTCTTAATTAAAATATGACCCGTTATTTTACGCGTGATTGATGCGGTTTTATAGGGAGAATTATAGTATTGGGTCCAGTCTGTCTTTTTTTCCATTACTATTTATTTACCTTTTTAAATACAAATTCTTTTTGGGCTATAAAAATTCCAACGTAAAACAAAAGTTCGGCTGATACTTTTGATATAACAATATTTAAATTTAATACATTATGAAAATATTCAATGGTGACTGAAGAAATAAAACCTGAAATACCCACAATCAATAAATACTTCAACCCAATGATGGCAATTTTTTCCTTTGAATGGAAAACGAACTTTTTTAAAATGAAAAAATTTACAAAAAGAGCGACCAGTCTGGCAGCATAGGTACAAAAAAATATTTTTGGGAAAAATGCATAGCTGACAAAAAAAACAATATAATCAACTGCTGCTGTTATCAAAGAAGCAAGGATATAGCGAAACAGAACAAAATAGATTCTTGCAGAATCAATAACAGGGTTAAAAGATGAAGCAATATTATTATTTTCATAAATCGTATCTATCTCAATCTCTTTAAACCCGTAACCATTTTTCTTGGCAGCAAGAAGCATCTCAATCTCAAATTCATACCGGTTAAAAGAGATTGTTAATAATTGGGGCAGTAACGAATAGGGTATTGCCCGCAGACCGCTCTGGGTATCTTTTAAGCTAATTTTGAAAACAAATCTCATGACTATTCGAGTCAATTTGTTGCCAAAATGACTCCGAAGGGGGACGTCTGAATCAAATGTTCTGCTTCCAATGGTCAACTCACGCTGTTCGGGTTTCAAACAATCTGCAATTGTCAGGATATCTTTTTTTAAGTGCTGGCCATCTGCATCTGCAGTGACAACGCCCAGGCAGTTTTTTACATTTTTTAAAATATATGAAAACCCGGTTTTAAGTGCTGCCCCTTTACCCTGATTAGTTTCATGTTCCAGGATATTTACATTTTTGATCATTGATAGTTGATTAAATATTTCCAAATATTTAGGATTGCTGCCATCATTAATAATTAAGACTTGATCAAAAATTCCTTTGGGCAAGCCCTTGATCACTTCTATAATTTTTTCTTCAGGGTTATATGCCGGGATGAGTAATACTTTATTCATATAGAATTCCCTTTAAGGAAGAATCCTTTCTATTAAGATTTTTTCTAATGGTTTGTCTTTTGATTTATCCTTTAGGACACGCAAAAAACTTATCTTATCAGCACTTTTTTCTTTTCCAGTATAGGGTTGAAGCCAGTCCAAAATTAAAGGTTCGGGATGATATAAAAGCACATAATCATATTTTAGAATGTATTGCATCAATTGGTCATGATCTATAAATTCTATATTAATGTCTATATCAACTTTATTTGGCAACAGATGATATTGAAATTGTACATTTGCTATATTATCATTTTTCCCGGTTATGATGCCAATAGAATTGATATCATTATTTATTTTACTTTCAATTTTTTCTGAAACCCTTTTAATTTGGATATCCTGTTTTTCCTGATTCAAAACCACTTCTACCCTTGAAAGGCTTAAAACAATAAAAACAACACAAGTTAATGGGTATAATATTTTTTTGCCAACTTCATATTTGGTAAAAACAATAGTGTGAAAAAAAGTAATGGCTGCAATAAAAATAATTGGTGAAAACAATATGTTAAAATATCGGCTAAAACCCATTGTATGGTCAAAAGCACTTCCAACTTTAAAAATAATTATCTGTAAACAATATAATAAAAATAAATAGAGAAAAAATGATATAAGGATCATCCCTGAAAATAAAAAAAATCTTGATTTATCTTTATTCTGGAATGTTTTTAAGCTTTTATACCATAAAATAGCAATGATAATATACCAAAACAAATAGGGAATATTGAGTCTGTCAGCCGGTCCGGTAAAAACCTCTTTTATGAAAATCAAAAATCCTTTTTGGATTTGCCCATCGGAAAAAATATGTAATGTATCTTTTATGGATTCCCAATGAATGGCATTGTGAAATTCCACGAAACCCATGGCAGTGACGTGGCTGATCCATAACTTTTTTAATAATAATAATGCAGCACCCGTCAAAATTATAAAAGCCAGCGGTTTGAGTTTGTTTTTCCAATCAATTTTCTTATCCGCCAAAACATCAAGAGCAATGACTGCGACAATCATCAATCCCAGCATAAATCCTATCTCTTTGATAAGGAAGAGAAAGCATAAAGGCATGGACACTGTGAGCAATTTCAAATGAATATTTTTTTCATTGTAATAGATCCAGAAAATTGAAAAACAAGTGATGGAAAGCAGATAATCAACCTGGAGTTTTGTAAAAACGCTTCCAAAGAATAGTGTTAAAAGAATTATCAGCACACCTAAATAAGCAATAGATTTTTTAATATTTTCCTTATCAACCACCACAAAAAGAGCAGAGATTAAAATAATATTCTGTGCAAAATAAGATATGTGGACACTGTATTTGCCCGTCAAAAAGTAAAAGAAATAATGGAGTAGAGATGTGCCGGGTGTGTATGCAAGGATTCTTGGATCTAATGCGCAGCCTGCAATAGGAAGATGATTGTTAATAAAAAGATATTTCCCAATTATTCCCCAATAGACATAATCATCAACCACAGTAAATGTCATATTAAGGGTCAGGATAAAGGAGATAATGATGAGAATTAAAAAAAATATTAAAACCCTGGACAAAGGGAAGAGACTTTTTTCTCTCTTCTTTTTCAAATAAACAGGTATCCAGAATAAACAAAGCACAAACCCTAAAAAAATTAAAAAAAATGTTCCCTTCTGAAGCTGGTTGAACAGTGAGAAAAAAAACAGCAATACACCAATGGATGAAATAGAGAACAAGGGTGCATAGGATGATTTAATCTTTAGCCAGTGGATACTTGCAAAAACAAACCCGGAAAAGCATATAAGTGTTAAAAGAAGATCAATCATGCCCTTATCCGTCTGGAAACTTTGTATTTAAAAAAGATTCAAGGCCCTTGTCTTTTAAATAAAACTTTGCATATTTATAAAAGGTCCCTTCAAAATTTCCCAGGGCAATTATAAAGCCCGGCCATCCATCTAAAAACCCCAGTTTTAAGATATACATGGTAAACGCTGCCCAAATGCCATGCAGCAAGGCTTTTGACATTCCGGATTTTTTGTTTGTTTCCTGTAATTTTTTGGCACCAAGTGTGGAATATCGATTGGACTTGTGAATCACTTCCTCAAGATTTTTAAATGGTACCTGGTTTATAAAAGAATTTAAATAGCCGCATTCTTTATTGCTTATCACTTCATAGCGCTCGTGGACTGCATCGTTCTTAAATTTTAGCACCCCTTTTCTGAAAATCTGGGGTTGCCGAAAGTCTGGATAAAATCCTGCATGCCTGATCCATTTTCCCATAAAATAATTTCTTCTCGGAACATAATAGGCATCAAGGCTGTCTTTGGAATTAATAATTTTTTGTATCTCTTCTTTGGCGTTTTTTGTACATCGCTCATCAGAATCAAGGCTGAATATCCAATCATGACTGCAAGCTTCAATGGCAATATTCCTAAGCTCTCCAAACCCGTTAAATGGTATCTGAATCACCTTTGCCCCAAACTCTTTTGCAATCAAAGCTGTATTATCGGTGCTGAAAGAGTCTGCAACAATTATTTCATCTGCCCATTCAACACTTTGAAGAGCCTGTTTTATTTTCTCTTCTTCATTAAAAGCAATAATATAAACAGATAATTTTGACACTTTTAAATTTTTAATCTCCAGCTTGGACATTGATATATCTTTTTTGGGTTCAATCAAATTCATTCAGTCCTGATTTACAAAAAAATGATTCCGATTCTGTTGCGTTTTTAAGCATCTTGTCATTCTTCTCAAGACGATTTCTTTTATTCTCATGATGCCATAAATGAAAACAAATAGCCTTAAAAGGATTTTCTTTTCTTTTTAAACCATATTTGAATAACCGTACAACAAATTCCGAGTCTTCCCTGCCCCATCCCTCAAAATCATGATTAAACCCGTTTACAGCCCTGATATCATCCCTGAACAGCCCCATATTACAACTTCTTACTCCGGACAGTTTGCTTGTGGTGTATGAAGGGAAAAAAGAGATTCTAAAAATATGGTGACAATTGGATATCTCTTTTTTTAATGCATGAATCATTAATATGGTTTTTGAATTACAGGTTTTATGGTTAAATTCTTGTTCAACTAACTTGCCCACAATGACCCTTTTCCCCTGGAAAAAATATCCTTTTTGTGCCAGAGCCAGATGATCCTGGATAAAGTGTTTTTCCGGGATACAGTCCCCGTCTAAAAGGATCAGGTAGTCACCATTAGATTTGGCAATGGCCATGTTTCTTATCCGTGCTGCTCTAAACCCCTTATCCTTTTGCCAAACATGCAAAATCTCTATTCTATTTTGATCAAGATAGGGTTGAAGCATTGTTTTTGTGTGATTATCTGATCCATCATCAGCAACAATAATTTGCTCAGCAAGCCGGGTCTGGGACAAAAGACCGTCCAAAACCCTTTTGAGTGCATCCACACGATTATATGTTGTAATGATCACAGATATTTTCATGTTTGAGCGACCTTTTGATCTATTATATTAAAGACACCCTCAACAGTTAACTCATTCATGCACCTGAAATGGGAACAGGGGGTTTTTGCATAGCATGGGGCGCAATCCATTTTTTTTCGAATAACAGTATGGATCGTACCATAGGGACCGGTTCTAATGGGGTTAGCCGGACCAAAAATAGCAAATACCGGAACATTTAGCGCTGCTGCAATATGCATGGGTCCTGTATCATTACAGACAAAAAAACTAGCTCTATTAATCAGGGCAACAAGGTCTTTTAATCCTGTTTTGCCTGCAACGGATATGGCACGTCCATTAGAGTGCATAACCACCTCCCCGGCAATATCTGCTTCAGCCTGACTTGCGATAACTATAGTTGGAAGCATGAGTTTTGCGGCAAGTCTGCCAAATTTTTGTGCATGCCAGCGATTGGCTGGTTTGCCTGCCGAAGGGCTCATAACAACAAAATCTTTTGGAAGGTTTTTTAATATTGGCGGGTCAGGATCAAAGGGCGCAAAAGGATATTCTATTTTATCAGTTTTATTAATGGAACACCCCATAAACTTTGCGATTTCAAGATATCGGTCTATGGCATGAATATTCATTGATCCATGAACTTTATGGGTATAAAAAAAAGAACTTCCTTCGTCTGACTCTATAAATCCAAGCTTGATTCCAGCCCTTGAAAATTTACTTATAATTCCAGACCTTAACAGGCCTGAAAGATCTATGGAAACATCATATTCAGAAGCCTGCAGGCCTTTTCTAAGTTCATTTACCTCTTTGATGGTATGCTTTAGATTATCGATTTTTTTCCACTGGTCTTTTTTAATTACCCATAATTTATCAATCATTGGGTGACCTTCAAGAAATTTATGAAGCCCATGGGCCACGACCCAGTCGATTTTAGTATTTGGGAATTGTTTTTTTATAACCGCTAAAAAAGGAAGGGAATGGACAATATCTCCCAGAGCGCTCGGTTTTATAATCAATATATTTTTTATGTTATCAAACAAAAAATGCCCCTTTTAAACCTTCTACCAATTAGCTTTCAAAAGAGACTTACAGGTTTCCATGACCATGTCAACACTGATTTTATCCATACATTCATGGTCATTGGGACAGACATCTTTCAAGCAGGGGCTGCAAGGAACCTTTGCCCTGACCATGATACTGTTTTTATTTGATGGCGCTGTGGCTACAAAATCCGTCGAACCTATCACAGCTATCTGGTTAATTTTTAAGGCTGCAGCTGCATGCATTAGCCCTGAATCATTTGTAATGAACAGCGAACATTTTTCTATAAGTGCAAAGGCCTGGCCAAGACTGGTTGTACCGGCAATATTGATACAGCAATCTTTTGACAATCCTGCGATATATTCGCCAAGTTCAACATCTGCAGGACCCCCGAAAATCAATATTTTAACATTGAATTTTCCGGCCAGAATTTTACAAACCTCGGCATACCTTTGGGGGAACCATCTCTTAGCCGTACCACCTGTTGCTCCTGGATTAATACCGATGACAGGTTGAGACAGATCAAATTTTTCCTGTTTTAAAAAATTATCAGCAAATTCCCTATCAGAATCACAAAGGAATAAATCAAGGGTTCTGTCGTCATCTGCTAAATGTGCACCTTTTAAAATACCGATATAATAATCGATTAAATGCCCCTTTTTCAGTGCTATATCCAGCTTTATCCCTCTGTTTAAGAGAAACCATCGTCCATCTGTTCTGTATCCGACCCTTTCCTTTATACAGCCCAGATATGAAATCAGCCCTGCCTCAAATGCATTTTGCATCAATATGGCAAGATCAAACTCATATCCTCTTAAGTCTTTGGCAAGCCTTAGGGTTCCTAAACCTATTTTATGGCGATTTTTGTTGGCATAAACCATAATTTCATCCACATAAGGATTATTTTCATAAACCGGGATCACCCAGGGTTTAGCCAGTACTGTAATGGTTGCTTTTGGAAAATTTTTTCTGACAGCCCGGATAACAGGTGTGGTCATTATGGCATCCCCTACCCAGTTGGCCGCCCGTATCATGATTTTAGCCCGGGGAGTGTCTATAAGTTTGATAAATCCCATATTTTTATTGATTGGTTTTAAGGACACAATAAGGTTTGGTTTTCCATCTATTATGCACCCAGAAATATTGTTCCGGGTGCCGCCTGATCGTAGACTCGATGGAATATACATAGTTCTGGGTATTATTTTCAATATCCTTGATGGGATCTTCTGAGACCTGCAAAGGTATTTCAGGTAAAAATTCCACCGTATAATGATTATTTTCTCTTACTATAAATACGGGAACCACGGCAGCCTTTGATCGTAAAACAAGTTTTGCAAGACCGTCGTTTGTACATGCGGGCCTTCCAAAATAATCAACAAATACGCCTTTGTACCAGTCAACATTCTGATCCAGCAGGGTACCGACAACACCATTGTTTCGTAAAATGGTATCAATTCTTTTAGACGCTCCCCTTAAAGGAATCATTGTTGTTCCGTATCGTTGTCTGATTTCAAGTAAAAGGCGCTCAACGGGTTGAAAATCAATTTTCCGGTAAACGCCATAGGGAGCGATACCCGCTTTTGCAATAGCAGCACCGCCGATTTCAAAATTCCCTAAATGGCTGCATAAAAGGATAATACCCCTGCCCTTTTTTTTAGCAATTTCCAGATTTTTTGTACCTTTAATGGAAACATCCTGGGATAATTCATCCCAGGTTTTGCGATGGGCCCAAATGACCTCAAATAGAATGCCGGCAACATTCTTAAAAACAACTTTTACAAATCTCTGAGATTGTTCCCGAGTAAATTTTTTGGGATAGGCAGAATGAATGTTTTTAAGAACAACATTTCGATGCCGTTTATCAACAGTATACCAGATCAGTCCCAACAGGTCTGAAATAAACCTTAAAACCCTCCTTGGAAGCAGTGATAATAAGTGCACCATCAGCTTTATCAACCTGTATATTCTGTCATCGTTCATTTTTTTTTAACCTTGAATTTAGGAAAGATTCAAATTTTTTAGGATGTTCAAACTCTATTTGGATACCGATTACAATCAGATCCAGGTCCCATTTTAAATTTTGATCAAGTTTTGCCCAATCCTTTTCAGTTGTCAAAACAACATCGGCACAAACCGGGTCTGCCAAGTTGTTGATCGTTAAAATATCAGCCTCCTTATACCTGTAATGGTCTTTGAATTCAAGATGATCCAGGACATTAATACCCAAATCTTTCATTGTATTATAAAAAGAAGCATTTTTTGCAATTCCTGAAAAAAGGACAGCCTTTTTCCCTTTTAGCTCTTTAACATCGGTTATAGGGTTTTTGAAATTTGAGCTGCCAACAATGTGTTTAAAAACAAAAGGCCTGTGAAAGGTTTTAAACCTGGGGCAATCTTGATAATGCTGCAGCAATTTCTCATTAGTTTCAACATTTTCATCAACATTCCGGCATCTCGTAAAAATAAGGGCATCAGTTCTTTGCGCAGACATTTGGGGAGATTCCCTTAAGCCACCGGCTGGAAGCAATCTATTATTGCCTAAAGGGGATATATAATCCAAAAGCAATAAATCAAGATCTCTTTTAAGCTTCAAATGCTGAAATCCATCATCAAGTATGATTACATCAGGATTAAAGGCATTAATTGCTTTTATTCCAGCCTTAAATCTGTCTTTACCTATCACCACAGGGAATGCTCTCCTTTTGGCCATCATATAAGGTTCATCCCCTGAGTTTTTTGCTCCTAAAAAAATCTTATCCCCATTGGAAACGATGGCTGAAGAATCTTTATACTTGCCCTTATACCCACGACTTACGACAAGTGTCTGTTTTCCCATTTTTTTTAAAACCTGTGCCAGATAAATGGCCATGGGCGTTTTTCCCGCTCCACCAACTACAATATTTCCAACGGAAATAACAAAGCAGGACAGGTTTTTTTGTTTTAAAATTCCTTTGCGATATAGCCAGAGCCGAAACCTTACACCCAAACCATAGCCATATGAAATTGCAACGGCAAACCATTCAAAGGAAAATATTCCAGGCTCATAATTGCTGTTTGAAATTTGAGTCAGCCTTTTTTCTAATTTATTTAAATATTTTTCAAACAATATGAAGTTGCTCCATATTTTTTATAATTTTTTTCACAGCTCCACAATTTTTTGAAAAAACCTCAAAATTTTTGTTCCCCATACTTTGCTGAGCCTGCCTGTTGAACAAAAGAGTTTCAAGTTCTTTGCTTAAGTCTTGTTCTGATAAAACCCTTTTGGCACCTCCATGATCCAGAAGCCAGGTTGAAATCAACAAAAAGTCAGACATATCATCACCAAAAAGAATGGGTTTAGAAAAAACTGCCGGCTCCAAAGGATTATGCCCCCCCTGGCTGACCATTGATCCTCCGATAAATGCCACATCGCAAATTGCATAAAGTTTGAAAAGCTCTCCCATTTTATCCACCAGGATAACATTTGGACAATCTTTGAGTTCATCCATTTTGGACATTAAAACTGCATGAACATCATTGGACAAAAAATATGATAAAATTTTTGAACATCTTTTGGGATCCCTTGGGGCAAGTATCATGACAAAACCGGGAAAATATTTCTTCACTTTTTTATATACTTTACAAAGGATGGTTTCTTCTCCTTCATGGGTGGAACCGGCAACAAAGACCTGTGTATTCTTTTGCATACCAAAGCGATCCCTCATGGCCTTACACTTTTCTTGATCCATAGCCTCAAGGGGTTGATCAAACTTGATATTACCCGCAACTAATATTTTATTCGGATCAACTCCTATGCGTTGAAAACGTTCTTTATCCAAAGGAGTTTGTGCCATAATCATTGTTAAAGAAGAAAAAAACATGGAAGAAAATTTTCTGAAAAATAAATATCCTTTTAAAGAGCGTTTTGAAAGCCTTGCATTAATTAATACTACAGGTGTTTTATTTTTTTTCATTTCATGTAGAAAATTTGGCCACAGATCCGTCTCAACAATAACAACAGCATCAGGTTCTATGGCTCTCGTTGTTTTTTTTACAGACCAGCCCAGATCAAAGGGGAAATATCCCAATTGATCTGTCAATATGTCATCTTTATTTAAAAACAATTTCGTTGCCATATCAAATCCGGTCTTTGTTGAGGCAGTAAAAACAATATCCAAATTTTTGTTCTGTTTTTTTAATGCTTTGACAAATGGTAAAGATGATATGACTTCACCCACTGAAAGGGCATGTATCCAGATCCTTTTTTTTCCGATTTGTTTAGGCTTCAGGTCCGTTCTTAACCCAAGCCTTGAAAACATGTTCGCCCTTCTTTTCTCCGAAAAAAAATAGATAATCGGCAAAAAAGGAAAAACAATCAAAAATATTATATTAATTATTGTTTTATATAAAATGACCATTTACTTTGCTTTTTTACTGTCATTACTCAGTGTTGATTAAATAAAGGGTTCCAAAGCACAAAAAAAACAGATTAGCCGCCCATGCACTTATGATAGGCGGCAAAATAGATCCATATCCCATTGAGAGGCAAAATCCATACATGATCCAATACATAAATGCGATCACAACACCGATTGCTATAGCCACTGGAATATTTTCTTTTGCAAATGATCGCATACCCGTGGCCGCCCCGGTCAACGCCATAATAATGCAGATAAAGGGAAATGCTATTTTCCCATTTAAATCAACTTTATAGGTTATTGCATTATATCCTTCTTCTTCAACCTTATTAACGTATTTTCTCAATTCAAAAAAACTCATTTCGTCGGATTTTTTTGCAACATCTCCCAGGTCTTCCGGCTTAAATGTCAGGGGGATATGTTTTTTATCATATAATTTTACATCATAATCCATAGTGTTTTCCGCATGGGTTTGCTCGATAATATCTTCAAACACCCATTTACCTGTTTCAAAATATCCTTTTTTAGCATCAATCCTTGACTCAAGGGTGAAATTTTTTCTTAACGCTGTAATGGTGATACCGGCAACAGATTGAAGGACAGGATCATAAAAATTGATGTGGATAAGTCTGTTTTCAGATTTTATCCAAATGTCTTTTTTTGCAGAAAAATAATTTTTCTTTTTTTTTATTGTATTGTATTTAATAAAATTTGCCTTGGATATGGAAATAGGAATAATGGTTTCCCCTAAAAAAAACATTAAAACACCAAGAGTCACACCGACCAGGATGGCAGGTTTTATAAGAAAATAAATACTGATACCACTGGACCTTATGGCTAAAAGTTCATTGTTTCTGTTCATCAGTCCAAAAACAGTAATTGTTGCCAAAAGAATGCTTGCCGGGGTCAGTTGGACAAACATGAAAGGAACTTTAAGCAGGACATATCCAAATGCGCCTATAAGGGAAAGGTCTGAATTTAAGAACCTATCCATCTTCGAAAGATAGTCAATAATTACAAACAGCACCAGGATCATCAGCTGGATGATAGAAAAAAATTTGAAAAATTCCTTTAACCAATATTTATGTAGACGAGTCATATTTTCGTTTTATTCTATTTTTGACTGCCTTTACAGCCGTTTTTACAAAAGCCGGAAATGTGACCGGTTCTTCCCTGGCATTTCTGACAAGAAAAAAAATCCCGATTCCCCCCATAATGACATCTGGCAGCCACATGCCTAAAACAGGAGGGTAATCTCCTGTTTCACCAGCTGACCAGCCTAAAGCCAGAAGAAAATAATAGAGAAGAAAAAAAGAGATACCCAGCCCAAATCCGGAAGAACGTCTCAAAGATGCCGATTGGATTCCCAAAGGGAATGCAAGCAGACCTAAGGACAGGCAGGCTAAGGGAATAGAAAATTTTTCATGAAATTCCATAAGAGCTGCGTTTAAGTTCCCTTTATGTTGAGGCTTTGACCTTATATACTGAACCAGGCTGCTCAGGTTTCTTTCATCCAGTTCCTTTGATATTTCTCCTGCCCCTTTGTTTATATGGTTCAAATCAATATTGATATCATAATTTTCAAATTGAATACTACTTACAGATCCATCTTCGATATCAACTTGATTGATGACTCCATTATTAAGTCTTATGGTATACACCTGCTCATCATTAAGCCGTATTAATCTTCCTGAAGGAGCAATAGAAATGCTTATGACCCCTTTTGTTCTTCTGTTTTCAATAAAGACATCTTTTAATTCTTTTGTTTTTATGTCCACATGGGAGACATAAATCATGATATCTTCCAGCTCTGAATTAAATTGTCTTTCCTGCAGAGCAGCATCAATACTTGATCTTGCAATTTCAATACTTTTCTTTTTAATGGACAATTTTCCCCAGGCCACACCAAAAACAGTAATGCCCATTGTCAGAAAAACCCCTAAAAAACAAAAAACCAGCACTGGAGGCAATAGTTTATATAAGGATACCCCAGCACCTTTTAGCGCGACGATCTCATTTTCCTGTGACATTCGCATTATCGTTAAAAGGATGGAAATCATAATTGACATGGGAATGGTAAATTCTAAAAATCTTGGAAGAGTATAAATAATCATCAGCGCAATGGCAGAAATATCTGCGTTATAGTTCACAACTATATTGGTGATTTCCGGTATTCGCGTCATCAAAAAGACAAATGTTAGAAAAAACAGGCTTATGACAAAGGGAGACAATAGTTCCTTAAAAATATATCTGTTTATCATATTAAAACTTTTCATTTCCAGGAAAAATATAATTTAGCGGACAAATAGTCAAGATATGTTAAAAAGATTCGGGTTTTAATTCATATGTTTTCATGGTACTAAATTGTCTATGAAATGTGTAATAATAGCCAATGGAGACCTTGATTACACAAAGGAAACTTTAGACTGGATCAGGGATGCCCAGACGATTATAAGTGCTGATGGCGGTGCCAGGCATTTAAGAGCATTAAATATTTTACCCGACGTAATGATAGGTGATTTTGATTCAATCCTTCCAGAGGACCAACAGTTTTTTGAAAAAAAACAAGTAAAAACACTGACCTTTTCTTCACGAAAAGACCAAACCGATACTGAACTTTGCCTATCCTGGGCTCTGGAAAACAATGCAACGGACATCACATTTTTAGGTGTCACCGGCTCAAGAATGGATCATACACTGGCCAATCTCTTTTTATTACAAAAACTTGCCCGACAAAATATCCCTGCCAGAATTATAAATAAGAACAATCAAATTCATATTGTAACGGATTTTATAGAGCTTAAAGGAGGGCCCAAAGATTTTTTATCCATTATCCCCATTACAAACAAAGTCACAGGAGTAACTTTAAAAGGTCTTGAATATCCCCTGACGAATGAAACATTAGAGATGGGATCTTGTCTTGGTATCAGCAATTCTTTTAAAAAGACCTTAGCATCAGTTTCTATAAAAAAAGGTTGTTTGATTGTAATAAAATCGAAAGATTAGGAACAAGAATTAAATAAGTTGCCTATAATTAGCAGATGTTTTCGTCGTCTTCTGCGTTCCTCGTTGGGCACATAGTCCTGTACATGAGGCCCCTTCTTATAACTTGGCAAAATTTTGCAGCAACGCAGTAGATGGGTGGGTTTTTGTTCAAAGACTAAATAATGAAAACTAAATCAGAATTTAAGGGAAAAGGTGGCCAACATAAGTGACCACCTTTTCCCTTAAAGGGAATTACTATTATCAGTCCCCACAGGAACCGCCGGAGCCACAACTTCCGCATGATCCGGATTCTTCGATTACCATATTGGAATCAAGGTGAAATCCCATCCCGGTAAAATCGATTTTGATATTTTCAGCTTTTTGCATAAATTCTTTGTCAACAACAAATTTTAAGCCTTTAACGTCAAAGCTGTCATCTGTGTCTTTTGGCTCATCCAGAGCCATGGCAAGTGATGGGCCGCCTCAGCCGCCTGAATTTAGAAAAATACGAATGGGCGTAGGTTCTTTGCCCTGGAAATATTCATTTATCTGCACTTTAGCAGGATCTGTCAAATCAATCATTGTAAAACTCTCCTTATTCAATTATTTATTTTTCAGGGTTATTTAGCACCTTGAATACTTTGATTCTAACCATACACTTTATGCATGTCAATGTTATGATATCTATTTTCCTTTATTTCTACTATTTTTATTCTTTAAAATTGTTCAATACATATTGCTTTAAATCATCTTGCTAATGTAAAATACCTGGTATGAAATAGTCTGTCCTTTATATACCAGATGGAAAAAACACGTTTTTAAAAAAAAATTAAAAGCCTGAATATAAATTCTGTTTTTTTAACCTGGTGACACGCTGTACAAAAGATTATAAAAATTGTAATGTCTGCGAAGAATTATTTTTTTTTGTCATTAAAAAACCAGCAATGCTCAAAAAATATAAGGACTATTTATGAAAATTCTTGTTACCGGGGGGGCTGGATATATTGGAAGCCACACCTGTGTTGAGCTTTTAAATCAAAATTATGATATAGTTGTCCTGGACAATCTTTCCAATAGCTCTGAGGAATCTCTAAATCGTGTAAAAAATATTACGGGGAAGCCCCTTGGTTTCTACAAAGCAGATCTTTTGGATAAAAAACAGATCATTGCTGTATTTTCTGAACATAAAATAGATGCGGTCATCCATTTTGCTGGTTTGAAAGCCGTGGGCGAGTCCGTGTCTATACCTTTAAGGTACTTTCATAACAATATTACAGGGACTTTGAATCTTCTTGCAGTAATGGATGAGTTTAATGTAAAAAATATTGTCTTTTCTTCTTCAGCAACCGTTTACGGAGATCCTGCATCCCTTCCCATAAAAGAAGATTTCCCTCTTTCAGCCACCAATCCCTATGGCAGGACAAAACTGATGATCGAAGAAATCCTGCAGGACGTTTATATCTCTGATAAAAACTGGAATATTGCCTTGTTAAGATATTTCAACCCCGTGGGTGCTCACAAAAATGGTGAAATCGGGGAAGACCCTTTTGGTATCCCAAACAATCTTATGCCTTATATATCACAGGTAGCAATAGGACATTTACCCCGACTCAGTGTATTTGGAAATGACTATAATACTCCGGACGGCACGGGTGTCAGAGATTATATTCATGTAGTGGACCTGGCATTAGGGCACATTAAAACCCTGCCAAAACTTTTCACCAATCCCGGACTTTTGATTTACAATCTTGGGACAGGTTCCGGCTATTCAGTCCTTGAAATGATCAAAGGCCTGGAAGCTGCAAGCAATAAAAAAATCCCCTATAAAATTGTGGATAGAAGGCCGGGTGACATCGATGCCTGTTTTGCAGATCCTGCCAAAGCAAAAGAGGAACTTGGCTGGGAAGCAAAAAAAACTCTGGCTGATATGTGTACGGATGCATGGAATTGGCAAAAAAAGAATCCAAAAGGATACCGTTAAAATCAATTTTTAACTGATTTTAACTGATACATTTATTGGACCTGTTAAACATTATAAGGACTTAAATTTGGACTCCAGACCTGTTGCCCTGGGCGCAAGGTTAAAACAATACCCATCAATTCAAACAATAGGGTTTAAACCCAATTTTCAGGATTATTCCAGCCAGGAACAAAACCTGATTATGTCTGCAAAAAAAATCTATTACCCAACGGCATTTTATGCTGACCTGTTTAACGCCATGGGGAAAAAAACCTTTCCCAATTTTCATACTTATAAATTTGCCCTGAACAAGATAAAACAGACGGCTGCTTTTAATATGCTTGGTATTCCCCACCCTGAAACAAAAACTTTTTATGGAAAAAAACAAAAACAAACCATCCTTTCCTTTTTTCCCTTCCCTTTTATTGCAAAAAAAGCCAGGGGATCATCCAGAGGCAATGATGTATACCTGATTCAAAACTCTGAAGACCTTTGTCTGTATTTAGGGAACAAAGGCCCTGCCTATATCCAGGAATATTTCCCCATTGACCGGGATATGCGAATTATTATTATCGGCAAAAAAATCAGACTTTCCTATTGGCGGATCGCCGGCAAAGACAATTTTAAAACCAATATTTCACAGGGTGGTGCAATCAGCTTTGATCCTTTGCCTCAAGAAGCTCTTGATCTTGCACACCTGACAGCTTTAAAATGCGGATGGGATGATGTAGGAATTGATATTATTGAGCACCAAAAAAAATTCTATGTTTTGGAAGGCAATATGAAATATGGTACAAAAGGATTCAAAAAGGCCGGGATCAACTATAAAAAAATGATGGTGAATCTGATCCTGGAAGGCAAGGTTTAATTTTTACAAAAGGCCTGCATCCTGTTCATCTTCTTCCCAATCAGAAAGATATGTTTTAATTGCTGCATATTTTGACGAGCCCCGGGGTTTTAAAAGTTGATATCCAAGCTGATCAATATTTTCTTCAAGGCAATGGAAAAAATTTACTTCAACCAGTTTGGGTTCTATCTTTTCTTCGGGCACCTTTATTCTTTCAATCACAGTCCTGGTCAAATGTCCCTGGGGAATAAAGATATCACAGATGCATGCATCCCATTCTTCCGGGAAATTATTAATCTTCCATGAACTTAAGATCTCAGGACGTAATATACTTTTATTATCTGGATTAAAAGGGGCTTTTACAATCTTCATTTTCCGTTTATCAAACTGCATCAACTCTTTTAGAATTACCTGAATATTATCTGAGAAAATCCATTCTTCAGGTTCCAGCATTATTGGAGGAAATTGGCTGCTTGTCAACGCATACTTAAAAGGACCTTTTTCATTCCAGAATTGTCTGAACTGCTTTGAGGTGGGTAATATTTCCCTTTTTATCAATTCAATTACCATTTAAAACAAGCCTTTATTTGTGACCAATTTTTTATTTATGACTAATCTTTTATTTATGAATGGTAAGCTGGGGAAAAGGGATTTCCCAATTGTTTAAAGTACAGGTATCAACACACCATCTCTGGATCGCCCGGGACAAGCGTTTATATAATGGAGCCAACTCGCCTTTAAAATCTATAATCACTACGATATCAAGGGATGAAGCACCTGCCTGCTCGAATTCCACTCTAAGATTAAGCAGATTTTTTTTATATCCTTCTTTTTCGATTTGCTCTTTGATATATGATTCTAAAATTTCCAGTACACTTCCCGTGGAATCTTTCTGGAGATTATAACTGATGCCAAAAGGAATTTTAAGCCTGAAATTTACAGAAATATTTAAAGGAGCCAAACCCAAAAAATCCGATGTCTGATAGATCTTATGAGCACCACCTCGCTGAACCAATTCGACCATCTCATGGGAAAGACTTGTTACAACACCGCGGGTACCATCGGCAAGAATAACCCAGTCATTTCGTTTGCAGGGAAACCAGGGTTCTTGTTTATGAAAAGGTCTTGATATTTTCCCAAGAAGCTCTTCAATGGGTAATCGCAGCTTAACTTCCAGATATGGATTTTCAAGTTCGCTGAATACATTGATATTTTTTACAATCCAGGGAACACCATGATAAATCATGCGTTCTCCTTCCCTGACCGAGCCGATATTCAGCATAAGCCTGCTCTGGTGCCAGAACTGAGGCAGGGTGTGTTTGGCAGCCCAGCCCAGTCCCATTATAAAAATAATGGTTAAACTTAACAACACCCAGTCTTCCACCACATAAAAAACAAAAATGAGAACTAAAAAAACCATTGCAAAGGCAGTGATCCGGAAAAGCAGGTTTAATAACCTTGCATGAAAAGGTCTGTATTTTGATTTATATCCCGGAACAAACCTGACTATAAGCCTTGAAAAAAACCGCATGAAAAAGAATACTCCCACACAGGCTATAAAAGCGATAAAAAGGAAAAGGCCCCGTGTCCGGAAAAAATTTTTTATGGCTGTCTGGGATGTTTCAATTATGGATTTTCCCTCGTGATCGATTTCAGCCAGACGCAGGGTCACGATTTCAACTTTATTCAGAATTTGTTTTTCAACACTTTTCCATTCAGGTAAAATCTTTTTCAGATCTTTTTTCAAAGCCTTGTCTTTTGTCTGGGAAATCAACTGGGCAATATTCTGGGTTGCCTGGCCTGCAACAGGTAGGAGGTCTTGATAATAGGAGAGTTCATCTTTTAATTTTGTTTTGTATCGTGCCTTAACAGTCAGCCTTTTTATTTCCTTGATTCCGGGTTTAATCAATCCAACCAGTTCATCTTTCCAGTCAAATTCTTCGGCCTTTTTTCCATCAAACAGACCCATGTCAATACCCGTGGCAATACGCTCAAAGTCCACTGTAGAATCATTAAGCTGCTTGTCTAATTTTTCCAGTTCTAAATTTAATTGTTCTTTTTCAGTATCAGAACTGCTTTTTTTTAAAAGTTGATTCTTTTCCTTGATTCTCTGGTTTAAGTTTTTTTTCAACTCAATAATTGACTGAAGCATTTTTAAAGATGCTTCGCCCCTGTCAACATCTTTTTCCTGCTGTTCCTGAGTTTGTTCATGATCTGCAGACAATGCTTTATTATTTTTATTTTCGGCCAGAGCGATTGAGGAATATAGAAAAAACAATAAAAGGATGATAAGAACATTAAGTCTACGCATGAAAAGCTCCCAATTAAAGTATTTATCTTCTGCGGCTATACCTATTTTTTAACCTGTGCAAAAAATTTATTTTGTTGCTAATTGCATTTGATTTGTGTCTCTAATTATTTATCCCTTATAGGTTTTGAGCATTATATTCAAGTTAAAATCATTTGGAATTAAAGGATTGCTGTCCATTGGTTTTTCATTTTTTCTTCCCTATCAAGTATAATGCTTTTGTTCTATCTCCGATTAGCTTGGATTTTTCAACTTGAAAGCCTGCTTTCTCTATTAATAAAGCAAGTTTTCCAGGTGAAAATGTATGTACATGCTGGGGTGGTTTTCCCCAGCCTCTAAGAAACCTTAACCCTAATTTAATAGTTTCAAATAATTTCATACCATAATTGGTATAAGTAACAATGATCAATACACCCCCACATTTGAGAATACGACGGCTTTCTTCAAGTACTTTTTGAGGATTTTCAATAACATGAATTAAGTTAGCCATAAAAACACTATCAAATTTTTCTGAGGGGAAAGAAGTGTCCAAGCAGTTTTCTTTTTGAATACTGATATTCGGATGTGTTTTTAATCTTGCCTTTGCACTTTCTAATAACTCATCTGATAAATCTGTAGCTACCAATTGAATTGCTTTTTGCGCAATCACTTCTGAAAAATAGCCAGTACCGCAACCCAATTCAACAACTTCACCTATATCAGGTAAAAAATTCAATTCTTCTTTAATGCTGGTGAGAATCTCTTTTCCTACAACATACTCTTGTTTCTCATCATATGTGTCTTGAAATCTACTCCAGTATTTCTCCATAATCTTTATTCCCCTTAGCTTTTTGACCACTCTTAAAATCATGTAAAATTAAATACTTTAGATATAGCCCATTTATAATTTTATGAGATGTAAACACGCAGATCATCAAAGTTTTTTGTTTTAATTCCGGTTTTTTCTGAAATGGATTTAAAATCCTTTCCATGCTCCAAAAATTCGTCTGATGCTGCCCGGGCATGCATGGCAAATGCTATTTCAGCAAATTTAGATTTTAAAATCTGCTGAAATATTTTTACGACCATAAACTCTGGCATCCAATAAAACATATTCAATTTAAAGGGTTGTCTTTTGTAACCTAATTTTTGCAATACATTTCCAGCCTCTTTAAAAGCCCGTATACAAATGCGTATATCAGCTTTATTTTCAGCCAGTTGGTATGGATCGCAACTGTGTTTTAAAAGGGACGGTAACATGGGAAAAACCAAAGCCATATGATATTTCAACCAGCCGTCAATATCCCTTTTTATTTCAACAGGAATCTGTGCACTTTCAAAAAACAATTGAATACTTCTGGTTCGTTCTTTTATTTTGCCATCATGTTCACCAATAATTACAGGCATCCGCTTGCCTCCGGGTTTCTCTTTGTCAACATAACAAACGACATTATCGATTAGACCACCACCGGCACTTCCAAACCCGAAAAGCAATTTCTCTTTGGGTAAATATTTGAAATAATTCTCAAACCCCAGGCAATTGTTGCCCATAAATAAAATATTTTTTATCATTTTATTGCGGGCTAAACCATTTAAAACCGGTACGAGTTTGTTTTTTCTCATTACAACGACAATCAAATCATAGGCGTCATCTTCACCAAGACTTCCCACTACCTTCACATCGGCTGACACTTTTTTACCGGTAAACTCATTTTTAAGAACAACACCATTTTCTCTGATATAATCAAGTCGTTTGTTCCTGGCAAGAATTGTTACATCTTTGCCTGCCTTATGAAGCAGATAGGCATATAAGGTGCCCAAAGGGCCTGCCCCAAAAATCAATGTTTTCATTTTTTCTTTTCCTCCGTAAAAGTAATTAACAAATATATTTTTTGCAGTATCTAGTATGGTCGAAACTTTCCGACAATAGTTGTTCCGACAATGGTTGTTCCGACAATGGTTGTTCCGGCAATGGTTGTCCGTTTCATAATACCGCCTTATTTTATGTTATCATCCATATACTGTGATGAATCAAACCAAACTCCTTGAGCAATGCAGCCAAGTGTAACCCCAGAGAACTCTTTTGTATGTCTGCTTCTTTTTTCTCATTTGTTAAAAGGATACTCCAATCAGTATCAACATTAAAATTACGATAAATTTCAATGGATATTGGATTTACTTCATTATCTATGGACCTATCAATATCTTTGAGACACAGCTCCACTTTTGGATAGTGCTCGCTTGCTGAACGCAGATAAATAATTTCCATGTATTTCATAATAATAACCCCTTTTACCTTAGTTTTATTTCATAATTTCACAATTTCATAATTGTTTATTGCAAACCCCTTGCCAGGATAAAAGCTGCTTATACCGGCTATTTTAATGAACTACCTAAGTCCTGATTACCGAATGAAACAATTAGAATTGTCAAATATGACAGTTTGTTATACAGATATGATTAAACTTACAATAACACCCTAACCCGGATTAAAAAATGGGATTAAAAAATGGATTTTGATAAAATCAATAAAAATGAGTTCTTCAAGGAAGCAACATTGCGGATCTGCGGGAATCTTGAAATAGAAAAAGCCATGTTCGCATGTCTTAAATATATGAATAAACTCATCCCCTTGAGCCGAATATATTTGGAAATATATGATCCTTCATATGGTTCAATGAGGATTATTGCCACAGCAACTGAAGATAGCTATAAAAAGTTGGACATTCTAGCTCCCTTATCCGAAGATGCAAGGGTTTCAGCCAATAAATATGAGCTTCCAGGGTTAGACAATGTTTTTGTTTTTGAAGATCCCGATGAATTTCCCATCAGCAGGGAAATACTTTCATTTCTTGATGTGAGATGCACTTCTTTGATGGTTATGCTATTAGGGTCCAGACAAAAGGCTTTAGGAGCTATAGTTTTTTTAACCCAAGGCAAAGAAAAATATGTTGAAAAACATGCCTCACTATTATCATTGCTCAAGGGTCCTTTTACTATCGCCATGTCCAATAGTCTCAAACACCGCGAGGTCATGCTGTTAAAAGAACTTCTGGATGATGACAACCGATTTTTACAAAGTGAATTGCGCCGCATTTCCGGAGACGAAATCATTGGTACAAATTTTGGACTGCGAGAAGTTATGGACGATGTTCAAAAAGTTTCTCCCCTTGGCAGCCCTGTATTACTTATTGGAGAGACTGGAACTGGAAAGGATGTCATTGCCAATGCTATCCATAGTCTATCTCCTCGATGTAATGGTCCCTTTATATGTGTAAATTGTGGGTCCATTCCTGAAACTTTGATTGACAGTGAACTATTTGGTCATGAAAAAGGAGCCTTTACCGGTGCAATATCACAAAAACGAGGAAGGTTTGAAAGAGCACATAAGGGTACAATCTTTCTCGATGAAATCGGTGAATTACCACTTCAACTGCAAGTTCGTCTGCTGCGGGTTCTACAGAACAAGGTAATTGAACGAGTAGGAGGAACAAAAACCATATCTCTGGATATCAGGGTGATTGTCGCAACCAACAGGGATTTGGAAGCAATGGTCAAACACAAAGAATTCCGTGAAGATCTCTGGTTTCGGATCAATGTATTTCCAATATTAATACCCCCTCTTCGGCATAGGCGTGAGGATATACCAGCGCTGCTTCACCACTTTGTAAACCTGAAATCAAAGGAGCTCAAATTACCTTCTTTCCCGGAAATATTACCAGATGCAATCGATATATTAATGGATTATAATTGGCCGGGAAATGTCCGGGAAATTGAAAATATAGTAGAAAGAGCTCTGATTCTAAATCCCAGAGGCCCCATAGATTTTAGTCAAATGAATATCGGTAAAAAAAATCGATCTGGAACATCCCCTTTGCATAAAAACACTGATCTGCTGGATGATGTAGTTACAAATCATATACGCAGTGTGCTTTCCAGAACAAATGGAAGAATACACGGGATTAGCGGAGCTGCTGATATTTTAGGCATTAATCCAAGTACACTTAGAAATAGGATGAAAAAACTGGGTATACTTTACGGCCGTGCAGTTAAGGATTAGTCGTTTAGATTTGAATTATTTTTGTACTTGAACTTTCCAAAATAATCACATCTTTTCTTATAGCGTCTCAAGGCTTATCTATCCTATTCAATTGGCAGGCGCCAGCATTATATCCGACAGCCTGAAAAAACCTTTTAAGTTTTCCAACCAGTAAACTTGAAACACTATATTGTCACTGTTAAAGGATAAAATTTGTTGCCTTTTTTCTGAAGCATAAATTAAATAAATTTTTCCTGTTTTTCCGACTTGATAAATCATGGCGGCATGACCATCGTTGAGAACTATGAGGTCTCCATTTTTAAGATCATTTTCGCCAACTTCCCTTAAGTTGCGTAATAAATATTTCATGGGCAAATATTCTTTATAGGACAAGCCCGCCTTTTTGGCAGCTAACGTATAAATGGTAAAGAACAGGTTGGAATTATCAGATGTTCCTGATTGCGTGGGATTCCCTCCAAATTTATAGGGGATACCGATATACTGGTTTGCTATGGCTGGAATACTTTGTCTAAAAATACTTTTTTGTTCCTCTGAATAAGCATTCTTATGTTCAACTGATTCATCATTATTTACAGTATTTAAACCCCACACAGAAACAGCACTTGATAAAATAAATATTACGATAATAAAAATTTTCTTCATGGATTTTCCCCCTAAACTTAATACTGATATAGGAAAATATAATAAAAAAGGCAAGTCATACCCTATATCCTTTGATTTTAAACCATTTCTATATTTGAAACATCCAATTCATCTATGATTTTTCCATTAGTGAGCCTTAGTATTCTTTTAATATTTTTTACAATAATTGATTTCAAAATAACAATATGCCTATATAGATATGGTCAGCTAATATTTAAAATTTCGGAGATTAATGAACTTTGGTTGCAAATATTGACGAGATAAATAGAGTTTGTAAACTTTACGGAATAAAAGAAGTAGTAAGTACTAAATTATTAACCAGTGGATTTGCAAATCGTAATTATAAAATCAAAACAGAAAAGGGCAATTTTTTCTATCGTGTCTGTACTCAACAGGAAGATTTAAAAAATATTATTTATGAAGTTAATATTCTTTTAGAACTGAAAACAATTAATTTCCCCACAGCTTACCTTATCCCTAAAAAAGACGGCAGTTTTATTTCTGACTCAAAAAACGGCAAAGTTTTAATATATGAATTTAAAGAAGGCCTGGAACCTGAACTTAATCATCAAACCGCAGGGGAAATAGCAACGTGCCTGGCTAAGCTTAACAATTTCAACGGTTTTGAGAAATATCCTCGAAAAAATGTTGTTCATATGGATTATTGTTTTGAATTAATTGAGCAATTTAAAATTGCACCTTTTCAATATCCTGAAATTTATGCATATTTTGAAGATCAGACAGAGTATTTGTTAAAACCGGTTTCCCAAATCCTTCCTGTAGGTTTAATCCATGGTGATGTTTTCCCGGATAATACTCTTTTTCAAAATGGCAGGTTATTGGCTCTTATTGATTTTGAAGAGGCTTGTGTCGATAAGTTGTTAATGGAAATCGGCATGTGCATTAACGGGTTTTGTTTTGTAAATAACTGCCTTGATCTTTCATTAATGGAAACTTTTCTTTTTAAATACAATCAAATCAGACAAATTACCCAAAAAGAATGGGAGCTGCTTTATATCTATATCCAATGGACTGCTCATGGGATGATATCATGGCATTTGCGTCATTTTTTAATTTATAAAAAAAACCTGAAACAGCTTGCAAGAGTGAATGAATTAATGGAAAGAGTAAAAAAATTACGAAAGAATCAATTACCAAAAATAAAGAGACCAAACAAATGAAAAATCATCAATATAATTTTCAAAAATTAGATTTACATGATGTGTGTGCAAAATTCGGGACCCCGCTGTATGTTTATGATGCAGATATAATCAAAAAACAATTTAAAAATTTTACTAAGGCTTTTGGGGAAATTGACCATAAAATTATGTTTGCAGTAAAATCCTGTACTAATCTTAGTATCATGAAATATATGCAGACTTTAGGCGCAGGCATTGATACTGTATCTATCCCTGAGATTAAAATGGGGTTCAAAGTAGGATTCAAACCGGAAAAAATTGTTTTTACACCCAACGTTGTGGAATTTTGCGAGATAAGTGATGCAGTTGAGTTTGGTGTTCATATTAATATTGAAAACCTTCAAACTCTTGAAGCTTTTGGGAAAAAATTTAAAGACAAATATCCTGTTTGCATTCGGCTTAATCCAAATATGCTTTCAGAAATTGAAAGTGGAAAAGCTGATTTAGGTTCTCTTAACTTTGCGTCAATCAACAAAGAACATTATGATGAGGTTAGTAAAGAAAAAGTTGTTGCATGGCATAATCAATCAAAATTCGGTATTTCCTTGATCCAGTTTGACAAAATTTTAAAGCTTGTTAAAAAATATAATATAAGAATTAATGGTGTCCATCTGCACTCAAGTCACGTTATTTTGAGTGAAGAGGTCTTTGAAAAAGGAATTAAGACAGTCTTTGAAATTGCTAAACTATTTGATCATCTTGAATATGTTAATTTTGGCGGCGGGATTATGGTTAAACATCATCCTGATGATAAAGTGGTTGAGATCGATAAAATCGGGGAAATATTAAAAAAAGAGTATGATAAATTTTGTATTTCAATTGGGAAAAAAATTAAAATATGGTTTGAGCCTGGAAGGTACCTTCTGAGTGAATCCGGGTGTTTGCTTGCAAAAGCTGTGGTTTTAAAAACAAATGGTTTCATTAATTTTGTCGGTACAAACACAGGATTTAATCATCTTCTTCGCCCCATGATGTATGATGCCTATCATCAAATTATAAATATTACGAATCCTGATGGAGAATTAAAAAAATATAATATTGTGGGCAATTTATGTGAAATTGATAATATTGGAACCCATCGCATGTTAAATAAAGTCAGACAAAATGACATTATCATGATTAAAAATGCAGGCGCCTATGGATTTAGTATGTCATCAAATTACAATACAAGACCAAAGCCTGCTGAAGTATTAATTATGAATGGCAAAGCCAGGCTTATCCGCAAACGTGAAAACTTTGATGATCTTATTCATAATCAAATTGAGCTTGATTTTTAGACAAAGGGTTAAACTTTTTTTTGGGCTAAATTTTATAAAACTAGCCCAAAGCCACGTCAAGAATCATCATGACTGTAAAGCCAACCATTGTTGCCATTGTTACGATGTCGATATTTTCGTATTTTGCTTGAGACTCAGGAATGAGTTCTTCCACGACTACAAAAATCATTGCTCCGGCTGCAAAACAGAGTGCATAGGGTAAAATACTCTGCATTTTCATGACAAACAGAGCACCGATTACTCCTGCAACAGGCTCCACAATACCCGAGGCCTGTCCCATAAAAAAACTTCTTTTTTTTGACATCCCTTCCCTTCTCAATGGCATTGAAACCGCCGTTCCTTCCGGGAAATTCTGAATACCAATACCGATTGCCAGGGCAATGGCCCCTCCAATGGTCGCAGAAGGAAGATTTGCCCCCACAGCTCCGAAAGCAACCCCTACAGCTAATCCTTCGGGTATATTATGAAGGGTTATAGCAAGTACAAGAAGAGTACTTCTCTGCCATGATGTTTTAACCCCTTCCGTTTTATCCGTGCTCAAGCCGGGATGAAGGTGAGGCAAAAATTTATCGATTACTCTCATAAAAATGCCACCACCCATAAATCCTATGGCAGCACTTAGCCATGGAATCTGACCCAATTGTTCTGCCATTTCTATCCCTGGAGAAAGAAGCGACCAAAAACTTGCAGCTATCATAACACCTGCAGCAAAACCAAGCATTGAGTCCATAAATTTTTGATTGATAGTTTTTGAGAAAAATACAAGCGAAGCGCCGGCAGCAGTTACACCCCACGTAAAAAGAGTAGCAATTAACGCCTGAATTACCGGATTGAATTGTTGAAAAAAACTAATCATTGTCAATCTCCTGATAAAATTAAGCAAGTGACTATAGAATGACTATACAACATAAATTAAGCTTCACAAACACTTTTAACTAGTGTTTGAACGAAAACTCACCCATCTGCTGCGTTGCTTCAAAATTATGCCAAATTATAAATCGGGCCTCATGTACAGCAGTACACTCCGGTTTCAAAATTTTTTGCGTCTTGCATATGGGCAACTTTGTGAGCATAGGCTCCTCTACGAGCCACCCAAACACGGGGTTTTCGGTCAGGCACTAACTAACTATTTACCCAAAATGCCATGATTGGCAAAATGGTAAATATTGATATATCTCTTGATCTTAATTTTAATTTTTGTTAACTGTATTCCCCTGTTATGGTTAACGAACTAAAAAACATTAAAAACAGCATTTTAAAATTGCTATATTTGGCAGAGGGGAAAATTGTTTCCGGTGTTCATTTAAGCAAAACCTTAAATGTTTCCAGAGTGGCTGTATGGAAACACATCAAAGCCTTGAAAGAAAGTGGGTTTTATATTGAATCAAGGCCAAAGGGATATCTGCTTTTAAACCATGACGATCTTTTGCTGCCCTTTTGTTTCAAAAAAGAGTTTCAAAAAAAAATTTTCCATTTCCAGGAAATTGAAACAACAATGGATAAGGCAAAGTTCCTGGCGAAAAATAATGCTTCCCATTTAAGTGTTGTGATTGCAGAAAACCAGACTTTAGGCCGGGGAAGACTGAATAGAAAATGGTTTTCTTCAAAAGGAGGCTTATGGTTCACCCTTATTTTAAAGCCCAAGACCCCACCGCAACTATCCTATATTTATAATTTTGCAGCCTCTTTAAGTCTTTCAAGATCACTCAGGCGTTTATTTGAGGTGGATGTAAGTGTTAAATGGCCCAATGACCTTTTATTGAATGGCAAAAAACTGGTGGGTCTTCTTTCTGAAATGGAAACCCGGGGGGATATGGTTGAATTTCTCAATATCGGTATTGGTATTAATGTAAATAATTGGCCTCAAAAATATGAACCCAAAGCAATTTCATTAAAAGATGTATTAGGTAAAAACCTGTCTCGACGATTAATCCTGGAAACCTTTCTGGATGAGTTTAAAAATCATATTCAACAAATAGATTGCCCTGAAATTATTGATCAGTGGAAAAAACAGACATCAACTATTGGCAGCCATGTCAGAATTGAAACACAAACTGAATTTTACGAGGGGCTTGCCATTGATGTTGATGATACAGGTGCTCTGATAATAAAAGATGATACCGGAAAAACAAAAAAAATTATTTACGGAGATTGTTTTCATAACTAAAGGAAAAATATGAATAATTCAAATCAGCTTAAAATGAGCGTATATACTTCTTTATTTGTAGCCCTTATCGCCATTGGGGCTTTTATGATCATTCCCATCGGTCCTGTACCCATCGTCCTACAGAACATGTTCGTCCTTTTGGCAGGGATTATTTTGGGCCCTGTCTGGGGGCTTACCTGCGTGGCTATTTATCTTTTAATCGGACTTTTGGGTTTTCCTGTTTTTTCAGGAGGCGGGTCTGGTATCGGCAAACTATTTGGACCAACCGGAGGTTATCTTCTGGGATATCTTCCAGCGGTCTTTGTTACTGCCGGTATTTCAAAGGGCCTGGGTAAAAAAATGTCTTCGGATATTATCGCCATGCTGATTGGCTCTTTGATCGTCTACGCGGCAGGTGTGCCATGGCTAAAGGTTGTGACTGCCATGAGCTTTGAAAAAGCAATAGCTGTCGGCATGTATCCTTTTCTCATCGGGGATGCCCTTAAAATTATTGCAGCAGCGTTTATTGCAAAAAGCTTAAGGCCTGTCATAAAATTATAAACCTGACCCATAAATAAGCACGATCTACAAATAAACTCGATTCGCAAAGAACCTTTATGACAAAAAAACTTATAGAAATTAAAACACTTAGGCATACCTTTAGCGATGGCTACATCGGAATTAATAATATTTCCTTATCCGTTTATAAAAGTGAATTTATCATTGTAGCAGGAAGAAACGGATCTGGAAAAACAACTTTTCTAAGACATTTAAACGGACTTTTATCACCGGATTCAGGTCATATTCTTGTAAATGGGCTTGATGTTAAAAACCACCTTATTCAAACACGAAAAACCGTTGGCATGGTATTTCAGGATGCCGACACTCAAATCGTGGGAGAGACAGTGTTTGATGAAGTGGCATTTGGCCTTGAAAATTTAAAATTCAACCGGCAGAAAATCAATGACAAGGTAACACATGTGCTTGAGGGCTTAAGCCTTTTACATTTAAAAGATCGGGTGCCTTTTACCCTTTCAGGAGGTGAAAAAAGAAAGCTTGCCATTGCCGGGGTCCTGGTGATGGACCCCCAGGTGATTGTCTTTGATGAACCCTTTTCCAATCTGGATTATCCAGGAACCATCCAGGTACTCACAACCATCATTGATCTGAACCGCTCAGGGCACACCATTATTATTGCAACCCATGATGTTGAAACTATAATTTATGATGCAACACGAATCATCATTATGGAAAATGGCCAGATTAAAGAAGATGGAACGCCGGCCGATATGGTTAAGCATTTGGAGTCCTGCGGGATCAAAGAACCTTGTTCTTCAAAATTCGGGCTGGGGATAAAACCATGGCTCACCTGACACCTTTCACATACCGTCGGGGTGAATCCATGCTGCATATGCTTGATGTAAGATCTAAATTTTTCATCATGTGTCTTTTAAGCATGTCTATTTTGTCTGCACACTTTTTGAGCTGTTCACTTTATGGCGTAATTCTATTTTTTTTATTTAAACGATCTGGTCTAAACATTTCATCAACTTTAAACCATATTAAATATTTTATTCTATTACTTTTTTTTATTTTTACAGCACGTGCACTAACAGTGGAAGGTGATATTCTTTTTTCCATTTTTGAGGTATCCATAACTGAACAAGGAATGAAAGAAGGAGTTTTAGTGGCATTCAAATTCTTTTTAGTCATGGTATCAGGAATACTTTTTGCCTCCACTACCAAGCCGTCTTCTCTAAAAAATGCTGTCCAATGGTTTTTACAACCTGTCCCATTTATTCCTGAAAAAAAAGTGGCTGTCATGATCAGCCTTTCCTTAAGTTTTATGCCAATTATCCTAAATCAGGCAAAAGAGATATCAGAGGCCCAGAAGTCACGATGTGCAGATCTTCAAAAAAATCCTGTAAAAAAAATCATCCGGCTTGTTTTGCCCCTGTTAAAAAAAACCTTTTTGTCTGCAGACAACCTTGTTCTTGCCATGGAATCAAGATGCTATAGTGATGACCGGACTGAACCTGAATTTTCACCATCTGGAAGAGAAATTTACTTTATTGCCGCAAGCGTTATCCTATCTTTGGGTCTTGCCTGGTTATAATGTCAAGATTGTCTTTTTGTCATCTTTAATATTTTCCATTGATCATAGGATTGTTTTATTGTAAAATCTGAGTCATAATATATTCTCATTACTATTTTGAATGAAGATATATTAATAATGCTCGATTCGAGAAGGAGGCAGTTATGTCAAAAATAGAGGGTCAATTCCCTGGGACCACCATGTTTGAACTAAGGGGAAAACAATCTGTCCGGGCAACATTTAAGCTTTCCCAGAAAGCTATTGATGCCATCGGACTTGTGGCAATTCACATGGGGATAAAACAAAAATCTCTTTTTGATCATATTATCGAAGACCCTGATGCTTTGGGCATCCTTGCAAAAACCATTCGAATCCGACAATTTAAAAAAATTCCCAGAAAACAGAAAACCTTTGTATTAAGCCGAAAAACCATTGAATCGCTTGGCACCATTTCCCAGGCATATGGAACCCCTCGGGATGCCCTTGTTGAATATTCGATCAAAAAGCTTGAATCCATTATCAGTGCAGAAAAAGCAAGACACAAAGAACGAAAAATACTGCAAAAAGAGGTTATTGATCATTTCTACCAGGGCCGTGTGCTCTACAAAAAAGCCATTGCCATTCTTGGCAAAGATGATCCCTTTTGCAGGCGGATTGGAAAAGCAATATTTGATTGCCAAAAAAGAGAAGAGGAACTATCTGATTTTATAGAAAAAAGCAAGGCTTTGGAAAATTTTTAACACTAAAACATGAGGATTTCACACTGAAATTCTCAACACCAGAAAATTAAGGAGAAAACGTTGATTGAAGTTCAAAATCTAACCAAGAATTACAAAGACTTCTGTGCTGTCAACAATATCAGCATGACGATCCGGAAAGGTGAAATTTTAGGTCTTCTGGGTCCAAACGGTGCTGGAAAGACAACAACATTAAGAATGTTAACCGGGTATTTCAGGCCTAATTCAGGCACTATAACAATAAAAGGGCTTAAAATGCCCGAAGATGCCATCCAGATAAAATCCCTGATCGGATACCTGCCTGAATCAGCTCCCCTATACCACAACATGCTGGTATATGACTATCTTGAATATGTAGCCAAAATAAAAGGGATTAATGACAAAGAAGCAAGGTTCGACAGATTCCTTCAATTATCAGATATTTGCGGGCTTTCCTCCATTATGGACAAACCCATTGCCAACCTTTCAAAGGGATTAAAACAAAGGGTGGGTCTTGCCCATGCCATGATGACAGACCCGGAAATTTTAATTCTGGACGAACCCACTTCCGGCCTTGACCCCAACCAAATTGCAGAAATAAGAGATATCATTAAAACCATTGGCAAAGAAAAAACAATTATTTTTTCCACCCACATTTTGAGTGAAGCCGAGGCAACCTGCGATAGAATTGCCATTATTCATAATGGGAAAATGGTTGCCGATGATACTACTGCCAATCTAAAACAAGGAGCTCAGGAAAATTCCAAGATCAGGTTGTCCCTTAAGGGAGCGTTAAAAGATGATGCAACTTCTTTGTTAAAAAGTATTCATTCCTGTCTCGATGTTAAAAATATTGACCCGGTTGAAAAAGACCTTGTTTCTTTTGAAATCGACATTTCAGATGATGAGTCAAAGGATCATGATTTCAGATCGGACATCTATCTTAAAATAAAAGAGACCGACTGGATAATTGTACAACTTATAAAAGAATCCCAGACCCTTGAAAAAATATTCCGGGAATTGACAAGGGAGGAAGCATAAATATCATGAAACAGATAAAAAATATTGCCATTAAAGAATTCAAAGATTATTTCATCTCACCCATTGCCTATATCGTGATATCTTTATTCCTGATTGTAACCGGATGGTTTTTCTTTTCCACCTTTTTTATTTTTGGAAGAGCTGACTTAAGAGAGTTTTTCTCACTTTTACCCATCACTTTTTCATTTATCATCCCTGCCATTACAATGCGGCTGTTTTCCGAAGAAAAAAATGTGGGTTCATATGAAACCCTTTTAACCATGCCCGTATCTTTTACCGATATTGCTCTGGGTAAATTTTTTGCCGCCACTTTGTTTACAGCTTCCATGCTGCTTCCAACCCTGTCTTATCCGATTTTTATCTCCTTTATCGGCGAGGTTGATCCAGGGCCGGTGATCGGCGGATATATTGGAGCGATCTTTCTTGCTGCTGCCTATTGTTCCATTGGATTGTTTGCCTCGTCTCTGACACGAAATCAGATCATTGCCTTTATAATCGGCTGCTCTTTGTGCTTCACTTTAACCATTCTTGACAAGCTCTTATTTTTCATGCCGTCAAAAATTATATCCTTTGTAGAATACATTGGTGCAAACTCCCACTTCGCTAATATTTCCAGAGGAGTTATCGATTCCAGGGATATTCTTTACTTTGTGAGTGTGATATTCATTTTCATTTTTTCAACCTATATTGTCATGCATGAGAAAAACTAAGGAGAAACAATGGGTAACTTTTCAATAAAAGAAAAATATTTTAAATTCATTTTATATCTTGTTATAATCGGTTTGATAAATATCGTCGGAATAACCATGTTTTTCAGGGTAGACCTGACAAGAGATAAAATCTATTCTTTATCACAGGCAAGTCGGGATGTTGTGGCGACCCTGTCAGAACCCTTGAGCATAAAAGTATTTTTTTCAAAAGATCTTCCTGCACCCCACAACAATACAGAACGGTATCTAAGAGACCTTTTGGAGGAATACTCTGCAAAGGGTAAACAATATTTTAATTATACATTTTATAATGTAACACAAGAAGACGGGGCTCTGACTCAACAAGCCGATGAAAGCCGTGATATGGCAAAGGATTACGGCATAAAGCCAATACAGATCAGAATCATGGAAAACGATGAGGTCAAATTTAAGAATGCCTATATGGGCCTTGTTATTCTCCACGGGGATTTGATGGAAAGAATTGAAGCCATCACCTCCACAAATGGACTTGAATACAAACTGACAACTGCGATCCAGAAGATGAACAACAAAGTGAGCGCATTGTTACGGGTAAATG
>Ga0307989_1000173_pt1 | contig 47933 bp, 45 predicted proteins | sample EllFjometagen185_FD_203164 | JGI IMG/M metagenome (GOLD analysis project Ga0307989, IMG submission 203164) | Marine microbial communities from Ellis Fjord, Antarctic Ocean - #185 | ecosystem: Environmental > Aquatic > Marine > Unclassified | place: Southern Ocean | collected 2014-10-08 | reverse complement strand
GAAACCTGTCCCGGAATTTCATATTTGCGAAAAAGCGGACATAAACCTGTTGAACAGTACATAGAAACATATACGACCGTTTATAAAACTTTATGTCAAGATACTCCATATGAATATGTGATGGAAAGTTTCAATTCAGATACCGGTAAGTGCCGGCAGCGCTTTCAAAGGAGGCCAATATGATTTCATGTACTGAATTTATACCTGCTTACAGTGAAGCGTTTAAATATCTTGAAAAAAAAGGCGGACGTAAAAAAGCGGATGAGTTCTGGGCATACCTCTCTGATCTTTATCTTTTTGATACTTTAAAAAAGCTAGTTGAAGAAAATGGAATAAAAGGCTGCTTTACTTATTGGGAAAAAGCATTAAATGAAGAAGCTGCTGACTTTAAAATGACTCTCGATGAAGAGAAAGAAGAATTCAGAATAGATATGTTTAAATGCCCATCCAAGGGGATGCTTCTGGAGATGAAGCACATGAAACCATACAAAACTTATTGCGAACACTGTCCTGCTTTATACAGCAGGGTACTTGAACCAATGGGCTATGAATTTAATATGGACCTGTCGCAGACAGATAAAGCAAAATGTAACTTAACAGTAAGAAAGATAAGGGAGGATGAGTCAAATGGCTGAAGAGAAAAAAGTAATGAACGGAGCCGGAATTGAAGAATTGGGATTTCCTATGTGGCCTTCGTTTGCACCGGAAACACTAGAGGATATCCAAGAACCAATAAGAACGGGAAAAGTAAACTATTGGACCGGAAAAAAAGGAATGGAGTTTGAAGAAAAATGGGCAAAGTGGAATGAAAGTAAATTCGCAATTTCATGCACTAATGGAACCGCTGCACTTCATATAGCAATTTCCAGCCTCGGCATAGGCCCTGGCGATGAAATTATTGTGCCTTCATATTCATTTATAGCATCATCATTTGCTGTTGTTCAGGCAGGAGCTGTACCGGTTTTTTGTGATGTTACAGAAGATCACACGATTGACCCGGACTGTCTTGAAGATCTTATTACCAGGAGAACTAAAGCAATTATAGTAGTTCATCTATATGGTGTAATTGCAGATATGGCACCAATTCTTTATATTGCAAAGAAACATAAACTAAAAGTAATTGAAGACTGTGCTCAATGTTTCGGTGGGGAATTCAAGGGAATTAAATCTGGTGTTATCGGGGATGTAGGCTGCTTTAGTTTCTGTCAGAGCAAACATTTTACCACAGGTGGAGAAGGCGGAATGGTAGTAACCAATGATGAGGATTTAGCATGGGAATGTCGTTCGTTCAGGGATCATGGTTATGATGTAAAAGAACGTCTGAATATGCTTGCGCTTGAAGAAAAACTTCCATATATTCACAACAGGGTTGGATTTAATTACAGAATGACAGAAATTCAATCAATAATTGGTATCAACGAATTGAAACGATTGGATAACTGGAATTTGGCTCGCAGGTATAAGTTCGCAGCCATGTATGATGAAGCTTTTAAAAATCAACGCGGAGTTAGTAAATTACCGGTTAATACAGAAGAGCGGAAAAACTCCTACTGGTGGTACCCTATAGTTCTTAATACAGATGTACTTGATATTGATGCTACAGAGTTTGTTACAGAGTTACAGGGAATGAGTGTTCCATGCTATGGAATACAGTGGCCTGAAGCTTATGAAGAAAAAGCATATACTGAGTTAAACGGATTCGGAGAACATAAATTCCCATTTAAATCTAAAGAATATACAGATAAAAAGAGCGTTAAATATGATGAGACATTCTGTGCCATGGCAAATTCCCTTCGTAGCAGAACGCTTAGTTTATTCCTGCATCCAAGCTGGGAAGAAGTGCATATAAAGAGATGTATTGAAGCTTTCCTCGAAGTTTGCAGAAATCATATAAAGTAGGGTGATTTTATGAGAGTTCTTGCTATAGGATGCCATCCTGATGATCTTGAAATAGGATGCGGAGGGACATTGGCAAAATATGCTGATTCAGGAAATGATGTATTTATGTGCCATATTGCAAACGGTAATATGGGGCATGCAATTATTATGCCTGATGAACTGAGGAAAATTAGAACCGCGGAAGCAGAGCATGCAGGAGAGCTACTTGGAGCAAAACGGGTTTTCAACATTGATATACCTGATTTAGTTGTAGATTCTACCAATGAACAGACTGTAAAAAAGGTTATCGAAGTTATACGTGAGGTCAAACCTGATGTTATGATAACCCATTCACCGGAAGATTATATGACAGACCACTTAGAAACAGGAAAAATTGTTTTTAATGCCAGTTTCTCCTCCAGTGTTCCTCATTATGGGCAGGGAGAAGTGCATGGATTGATTGCACCGCTATATTACATGGACACAATTGCCGGAGTAAATTTCCTACCTGAAGAGTATGTAGATATTACTGATGCCCTCGAAAGAAAACTTAGTGCAGTTGATAAACACGAAAGCCAGGTAAAATGGATGAAGGATCACGATAGTATTGATTTTCTTGATTTTGTAAGAACTGTTTCAAAATTTAGAGGGCTTCAATGCGGAGTTAAATATGCAGAAGGCTTTAGAGTTTGCAGGACATGGCCGAGGCAGACAACAAAACGATTATTGCCATAGGAGGGCATCATGAATTTTATAGATACAGTAAAGGGATCTCTTTTGGAGGGATTTTATCCTAAAGGATGGGATTTTGAGAGGATAGATGAGTGCTGCTCAAATCCTCCAGAGTCGATTTTAGAAAAACAGTCATTCTGGAATGATGATTTTAAACCGGTAGAGTGTGACAATATTCATGACTTTGACATGATGATGGGTCATGAGATTGCTATGGAAATCAAGACAACCGGCGAAGAAGGCAGACAGCTTGCTATGATACTACCTGTCGGACCAATGGGAATGTATCGCTGGGCGGTTTATTTTCTTAAGGAATGGGGAGTAAGCGCTGCTCATGTTCATGGGTTTAACATGGATGAGTGGAGCGATGGGGAAGGTAACACACTGGATTCACATGACCCTGCAGCATTTCAAAATGCCATGGGCGAAGCTTTTTATGGACCTCTTGGGTCGCTGACGGTTCCAATAAAACAGCGTCATTTTGCAACTAAGGACAATCTTCCTTTATATGCCGAAGAAATTGCGGCTCTAAAAGCTGACGGAGCAAAATTGGTAACAGTTTTCGGGATAGGCCGAATGTGCCATATAGCATTCTGGGAACCACAGTTTGCTGGAGAATTTGATTCAGTTGAGGAGTGGAAAAAGCAGACACACAGAATTGGCGCATTGCTACATCCTCTAACCATTGAACAAAACGCTATTACAAGTTTTAAAAGCAGAACAACACTGGTGCCATGTCGTGCAAATACTGTAGGGCCAGGCTTGTTTCTTCAGTCAGATAAGATTATAGGCGGATGTGACGGTTCATTAAACAGAGGCATGCAGTGGCAGGGAATGTCTCTTTGGATGACACTAAGATATGGCCCCGACATGTGGATACCATCTACATTCATGCCAACCCTTCCGGGAAAGCTGTTTTATTTAAAAGAACTGGCAGGCCCACTAGAAGCTGAATGTAATTAGTTTTTTTAGAATAACCCCCCGGGGGGTTATTACAAAAATTAGAGGGAAATTGTGTGTTTTATATTAAAAATGGAACAATTGTTACGGAAAATGATGTCTTTTTGGGGTTTATTGGTATCGAGGACGGATTGATTGCGATTGTTGGGGCAGGTATGCCTCCCGATAAATCAATTGAAGACATAGACGCCGATGGTCGATTTGTTACTCCTGGATTTATTGATATCCACTGTCATGGCGGTGGAGGAGTGCTATTCGTAGATGATCCCAAAACTGCTTTTAAGGCACATCTAAAAAATGGTACTACAGGAGTTTTGCCTACGGTAGGTTATAACATGCCTGCAGAAAAGTTTGCCAAAGCGGTTGGGATGCTTGCCGAAATTGAGGAGCAGGGAATCTTGGGAATCAATTGTGAAGGTCCTTTTATAAACCCAGAATATGGAGCAGATACACGATTAGTACATAAATTTAATAAAGCAGAAATGGAAGAGATATACAATGCGGGAAAGGGTCAAATTAAAATATGGATGCTTTCACCTGAGATTGATGGTGCCAAAGAAATGAAAAAATTCTTAGTATCAAAAGACGAAATAATACCATGTGCCGGTCACACTGAATGTTCAAAAGAGCAACTAAGAGATATAGAGCTGATATGCCATCTTTATGATGCCATGGGACCCAAAGAGAGAAAAATTAAAGCAATTCATGAAAACGGAACAGCAGATGCAGTTCTTGCAAGTGATAATTTATATGCAGAGCTAATAGCAGATTCCAAAGGAATACATGTTCCGTCGGAATTATTGAAAATTGCTTACAAATGTCTAGGAGACAGATGTATTCTTATCTCTGATGCCGTTTCCACATCAACAGATGGGTCTGATGTTAATTATAATGACATGGGTGAAATCTCAGGATCATTGCTCAGCGTCAGTAAGGCTGTATGTAATATGAAAAAACATACCGGAATAAGTTGGCCGGAAGCGGTGAGGCTAGGATCATTGAACCCAGCAAGACTGCTTAAAATTGATAAATCAACGGGCAGTATACAACCCGGTAAAAAAGCAAATATAGTAATAATGGATGAAAATGCAAATATCCACTCCGTCTATGCGGAAGGAAGGAGAGTATAAATGAAAAAAGTAAAATGGGGAATTATCGGGGCAGGGGGAATTGCCGACCGTCGAACTATGCCGGGTATTGAACTGGCTGAAAATGCAGAAATTTATGCTGTTATGGAAGTTGATATGACTGTGGCAGAGTCCTTAAAAGATAAATATAGCGCTGCTAAAGCTTATGATAATGAAATTGATATTCTTGGAGATCCTGAAGTTGAAGCTGTTTATATTGCATCACCCGTTGTATATCATAAAAAACAAGCAATGATGGCAGCAGACGCCGGAAAACACATTCTGCTTGAAAAACCTATAGCTCTAACTGTAGAAGAAGGTCAGGAAGTTATAGATTATTGTAAAGAAAAAGGTGTATTACTTGCAACAGGTTTTATGATGCGTTTCCACGCATATCATCAAGCAATGAAAAAAATAGTTGATGAAGGTAAGCTAGGACAGATTGTATCTTGCAGAGCTCAGCTGACATGCTGGTATCCGGACATTCCCGGTAACTGGAGACAGGCAAAGGCAACCTCAGGTGGAGGTGCTTTAATGGATATGGGTGTGCATTGTCTAGACTTGATACAATATATCACTGGGTTCAAAGCAAAACGTGCTGCTGGCATGGCTTCTACATTAACTTTTGATTATGAAGTAGAAGATTCAGGTGCATTGTTGGTGGAACTTGAAAACGGGGCTTTATGTAATATTGAATCCCACTTTAATATTCCGGATGCAGCAGCTAGAGGTCGATTTGAAATTTACGGAACCAAAGGAAGTATGTTGGCTGAGGGCACTATATCTCAGATAGAAGGCGGTAAATTAGAAGTTATGATATCTGATGACAGCCTTGCATATGATGCCAAGCAAGATAAAAATGATGTTGAACCAATGAAGGTAGACGTTGAGTTTGGGAATATGTATACAAAAGAAATTGAGTCTTTTTCTGATTCGATTTTGACTGGAACAGTTGTGGAAGTACCTGCTGAAGATGCGGTACAAGTTCAGGAAGTTATACAGTCTGCATATCGCACAAACGAAACAGAAATGTATGAAAGGTTTTAATGATGAATAATGGATTTTACCCGGCTTTGGGGACGCCTCTGGACGCTGAGGGGAATATTAATAAAGACAGTTATACAAAACAGATTAATGCAATGATTGGTTCTGGTGCATCAGGTTTATTATGCATGGGTTCAATGGGAAACATGTCTTCAATAAAAGATGATAGGTACTCCAATGTTGCTGAAGTTTGTGTTGAGGCCAACGCAGGACGGTTGCCTCTAATGGTTGGGGTTATGGATAACTCTGTTGCCCGGGTCATGGACAGAATATATTCTTTGGGTGATCTAGTAATTGATGGCGTGGTAGCAACAACACCTTTTTACTATAAATCTACTGATCAACAGATAGTAAATTTCTTTACAATGCTGGCAGCTGAATCATATTATCCGATATACATTTATGACTTGTCTGTCGTAACACAGTCTCCCATAACTGAGAATGTATTATTAACTTTAATGGGAGATGAAAATATTGCCGGTATTAAAACAGCTAATTACGATATGCTTCAAAAAGTTATTTCAGATGGAAATGTTCCCGAAGGATTTGAAATACTGTTCAGTGGGCTTGATATTTTTGATAAGGCACAGCAGGAAGGTATAACTAAGAATCTAGATGGAATGTTTACCGCAACACCGGCTAATTCAAAGCTTATGTATGATTGCGCAGGTAAAAAGGATTATAAAGGGGTTTCTGAACATCTGGCTAAAATTGTGAAACTCAGAAATGAATTTGTCAAAAGTTCTGTTTTTACAGCATATTCATATGCCATGAATCTACTTGGAATGCCCGGATTATATCAGCCAGATTACCACGGGCGAGTAGAAGGCGATGCTATGGAAGGTATTAAAAACTGCATGGAAGAAATAGGAGAGCTGTAATGAAAGAGTTATCCCGTATGACCCTTGGCACCGTTCAGCTGGGACTTAATTATGGCATTGCAAACAGTGAAGGTAAGCCCAACACAGAAAAAGCATATGCTATTTTAGACAAAGCAATAGATACAGGTGTAAATTGCCTCGATACTGCATCCGGATATGGCGATTCCGAAAAAGTGATTGGCAGTTGGATGAAAAACAGAGAATTTAACAGAGGTTCTGTATCAATTGTTACAAAATTTAAGCTTGGAGATATTGATACAGATGATGTTGAATATGAATTAATAGGCTCAGTTGAACGCTCACTAGTTAATTTAGGTACTGATTATGTAGATTATCTATTGATGCATGATGCTTCAGAATACGAAAAATATGGAAAAGAAATAGATGGAGCCATAAAAAAGCTTATGAAACAGGGTTGTATAAAATCAGCTGGTGCATCCGGATACGATTATGATGGAATTAAAAATATAATTAATAACGACATGTACACTGCATTTCAGATCCCGGTAAATATGATTGATCAGAGATTAACAGATAAAGAAATAGAAGGTTTAAAATCAAAAACAGTATTTGCCCGAAGTGTATATCTGCAAGGATTATTTTTCATGAACACACAACAGCTATTTGGCAACCTAAAGGAGATTGCGCCCTTTGTTCAAAAAATCAGAAAAATTGCAGATGAGTTTAACTATTCAGTGGCACGATTGGCAATGGGATATGTAAATAGTCTTAGTTATGTAGATTCATTGGTTATCGGAGCGGACAATCCGGGTCATGTCAGCGATAATGCAAAACTATTAAGCCACCCAAAATTTGCAGGGGATATGCTTCACAAAATAAAAACAGAGCTAAAGGGTGCACCAGACTGGTTATTTTACCCAATGCTCTGGGATAAGAAGGAAGGTTAATATGAAAGTTCTGGATAGTTTCAACCTTAAGGGAAAGGTCGCGCTTGTAACAGGCGGATCTGGGTTATATGGAAGACAAATGGTACGGGCTATGGCAGAAGCTGGTGCAATAACTTACACTGCTTCCCGTAATATGGAAAAACTCACTGAATTTACTGATTTGCTAAAAGGTGAAGGGCTTGATGCGACTGCCCTGACATATGATCAAAGTAGTGTAGAATCAATCATTGCTTTACGTGATGAAATTATAAAGCGTAGCGGTAAAATAGATATACTGATTAATAATTCTGTTGCTCGTTCAGGACCTGTTGAAGAACTGACTGAAGAAAAAGCAAACTGGGACTTTAGTGTCAATGCAACCGGTATCATTATGATGTGCCGGGAGTTTGGAAAACACATGGCAAAAACCGGTGGCGGCTCTGTTATAAATATTGGTTCAATCTATGGGCTAGTTGGTTATGATGACTGGCTTTATGAGGGTACAGGGCTTTTAAAAACAGGAGGCGCTGCTTATTACTACAATAAGGGCGGAATGGTAAACCTAACTAGATTTTTTGCAGGTTTTTACGGCCCTTCAGGGGTTCGATATAACTGTATTCATCCAGGGGGTTATGAAACCGATTCTCAGCCCGCAGGATTTAAGAAAAATTATTCTGATAAAACATTTTTAAAGCGGCTTGCAAACGATGATGATATGAAGGGGATTCTTGTGTTTTTGGCATCTGATGCATCAGCATATATTACAGGAACTAACATCCCTGTTGACGGCGGGCTTACAGCTAAATAAAGGAGTAAGGAAATGGCAACACCACTAGTAAATAAAAAACAAATTAATCTGGCAATGCTGGGCATGGTTGATGGCAATGGACATCCATATTCATGGAGTGCTATCTGTAACGGATATAATGTTGAAGAAATGGCAAAGTGTCCATTTGCAACAATTCCGGATTACCTTGGAGAACAACCAAAAGATACACTACAGATACCTAATGTTAATGTTACTCATGTATGGTGTGATGATCCCAAAGATACTATAAAAGTTGCAAAAGCTTCTCTTATTCCAAATCCTGTGGAAAAAGCAACTGATGTTATTGGAAAAGTTGATGCTGTTGTTGTAGCAACAGACAAAGGATGGGAGCATGTTGAACGATGTCGGCCGTTTATTGAAGCAGGAGTGCCTGTTTTTATAGATAAACCGATGTGTGATAATGAAGAAGATTTGCAAACATTTGTGAAGTGGCATAAAGAAGGTAAGAAATTTATGTCTTCAAGTTCCATGCGTTTTAATACGGGTCTGTCTAAACTTCGCGAATCAACAGAGCATCTTGGCAATATAAAATACGCCACTATAACAACACCCAAAACATGGGAAAGGTATGGAATCCATGCCCTCGAAGGAATCTATGCAATTGTAGGACCGGGATTTGTATCTGTAAGAAACACAGGTGATGAAAAACGCAATATAGTTCATATTAAACATTCAAAAGGGTTTGATGTGGTTGTTACTGCAATCTATGATATGTTTGGTTCGTTTGGTAAAGTTATGATATGTGGTGATAAAGGGCATGAATTTGCTGAATCAGGAGGAGCTTACTACTCTTTTAGAGCACAGCTTGAAGCTTACATTGAATATCTTAGAACTGGAGTTATGCCATTTGATTTCAATGAAACCATTGAGTTGATGAAAATAATTACAGGCGGAATACAGAGCAGGAATGAAGGCGGCCGTGAAATCATGCTTGATGAAATAAAAGTCGATTAAGAATAAATTACCACAGTCAGAAATCTAGATTAGACGGCTGTGTTCAAACAGCCGGGAATATGGCTTAGAAGGCCGTGTTAAGAGGAGAGCTTTGTGAATAACCAGGAAAACAAGCTACGCGCATATACATTTAATAAACCGGAAAGAATCCCCGTCAGGTACAGTATAAGTATCGCAAGTTGGTATAATTATGATACACGGGATTTAGAAAAGCTGGTATTGAAACATAAATCACTATTTCCCAACTATATAGAAGGCTCTATTGATAAAAACAATTTGCCATTTTTGCCATATCATATTAAGGATGTTGAATATACAGACTCCTGGGGGTGTGTATGGAAGACCGGCCAATTTGGAATAACAGGTGCGGTAGTAAAACACTCGCTAGATAATTGGGATAAATTGAAAACATTTATACCGCCTGATCCGAACCATCGGAACGGATGGCTTGAAATTGATTGGAATAATATTGAAAAAAATATATCTTTACAAAAAGAAAAAAACGAGTTTGTCAGTGTTGGCCTAAGACATGGCTACCTCTTTTTAACTTTAAGTTACATACGTGGGTTTGAGAATTTGATTTTTGACATGCATGATGAAGTTCCCGAGCTGGAGAAACTAATAGATGTGCTTGAGAGTTTTAATTCTAAAGTGGTCGATAAATTCCTTTCTTTAAATCCCGATATGGTAGATTTTCCGGAAGACCTTGGTTCTCAAAAAAGCTTACTGCTGTCGCCTAAAATGTTTAAACAGTATATTAAACCTGTTTATAGACGGCTTATGAAACCAGTTAAAGACAGCAAGAAACTGGTCCATATGCATGTTGACGGATATGTTATGGATATAATTGACGATTTAATAGAATGCGGTGTGGATGTAATTAATCCACAGGATTTGGTTAATGGCATTGATGATATCCAAAAACACATTAAAGGCAGAATGGCCATTAATCTTGACATAGATAGACAAAACGTTACAGTATTTGGTTCCAAAAAGGATATTGATGACTTGATTAAAGAAGAGGTCATGAAACTTGGAAGTTCGAAAGGCGGATTGTCACTAGTTTATGGACTATATCCAGGCACTCCCCTGAAAAATGCAGAGGCAGTCATGGCCGCAATGGAAAAATACTCGCTCTATTATAGCTAAATATCATTACTGCACTGAAAACACCAGCCTCAATTTTAGCAGTCTAATCTGCATAAGAATTACGGGTTTAAAATATTCGACCCAAGCGGAAAAATTAAAGCTTTGGGTATGATTAATTGTGTTATATAATCGGAAAGTAAAATTATTTTTTTTGGGGTTAAAGATGTCTAAAAGCAGAGCATTAAAGGCCATGAATCTTGAAGCAACAGACAGGGTGCCATGTCAGGAATGGGTTGATCATCCTGAGTTTGTAAAAAAGGTAACAGGCATTGATCCATTTGAATATCCGACGGAAGCAGTGGTTAAACTGTTGAAAGTTCTTGATATTGATTGGTATGTGGGTATTCCGGAAAAGTCCCGTAAATTTGATGGTGGGGAAACTTCTAAAACTGAAGATGGAATAAAATATACCGAATGGGGTTTTACCGGAAGTCAGTGGGAAGAGGAGAATGTTTTTTTAGATGAAGAGGATGTTCTTTCATACAATCCTTTTCAAGATAAAGAAAAACGGGTTCGTATTGCAACAGAAAAATACCGACGTGGCCGTATAAATGACTGTCTAAAAGGGCAGCCTCTTGCCGGGGATTCAACACTTGTAACCGGCCTTTACTATACAACACTTTTCCAAAGTTTCATTTTAGCATTTGGGTGGGAATTGTTTCTTGTTACTGCACGTCTTGAACCAGAACGCTTTAAAAAGACAATCGAGCTTTTTACGGAATTTTCTATACGCAATGTAAATGAATGGCTGGAAGAAGATATTGATGTAATGTTCTGCCATGATGATCTATCTCTGTCTCGTGGGCTTGTTTTCCCAAAGGAATGGTATATTGAAAATATATTCCCTAGTTATGAGAGAATTTTTGATCCCATTAAAAAAGCCGGTAAAAAAATAGTATTTGTTTCTGATGGCAATTATACTGAATTAATAGATGATATATTTGCCGTAGGTGCGGATGGCTTGATTGTAGATAATTATGTGGATATGGGGCCTGTATTAAACAAATACGGAAGCAGTAAGGTTATCTGCGGAAATGTTGATTCCAGAATACTTACCGCGGGAACAATGGATGATGTACGCAAGGAAGTAAAACGATGTATGGATCTAGGCAAACAGTATCCCGGGTACTTTATACGCGCAGCCGGAGACCTGCCTCATAATATCCCATTGGACAATATAGAGTGCTATTTTGACTCATGCCATGAACTGGGTCTTAGATAAACTTCTGTTTTATGTTATTCGGCTAGACTTCCTACAATAGGAACTCCTTCAAGATTTTTTACTCCATGAGGAGAAACATTTAAAATTTCATCCGTGAGGTCTTTTCCCGCGTTAAATCCATTATGTTTTCCATTTCTCCATGCGCCCAAATTCGTAAAGTCATAAACAACTCCATCGACTGCTACATAGGCTGGCTTTCCATCAAGTCCGTGGTAAGTACTTAATTCCTCAAGCGTGAAAACTTTCAATTCATTTGTCTCTTCATCGTCTATTGTACCTTCAGAATCTTCGTCAGTCATTGGGTTGTTGTCATTTTCTTCTTCTACAAAATCATTATCTTCATCAGTCATTGAGTTGTCATCATTGTCTTCGTGACCGATAGAATCATCTTCTTCGCCCTCTTCTTTTGAATTTTCGTTGCTTTGGTCATCAGTAGAATCGTCATCGTGTGGTGCCGTTGCTTCCATAGGCTCTTCAGATTTTTCCAGGTTGTCATTATTTACTGCTTCGTTTGTCTTCTGTCCACAGGCAGCAAGTGCGAAAACGAGTACAAGTGCTATTATTATCATTAAAATATTTTTTTTATGTTTCATGGATATCACAATCCTTTCATATTTACTGTTACCCCCTCCCCCTGAACATTAACTTATCCTATCAGTAGTATGTTGCAATCAAAGATTATGGGTATACAATTAAAGTAACTAATATAAGGATGGATAACATGCAAAACTCGAATACCATTCCGGAATCGTGTATTTTTACTATTTTTGGCGCAACCGGAGACCTTACGAAACGAAAACTTATTCCAGCAGCGTTTACTTTATTTGAGCAGGGGCTTTTGCCTGATGGATTCAAAATTATTGCGATTGGGCGCAGAGATAAAACAAGAGAAAGCTACCGTGGGGAAATGGAAGCCTTCATGAAAGACACATTGAAGCGTGAAGTAAATCAAAAGATGTGGTCAAAATTCAAAGACAGTATTATTTATTTTAAAATGAATTTCACAGAAGATGACGGATATATTCTTTTAAATGCTTTGTCTGTAGAGATTGATAAAGATTTTGGAACAGAAGGCAACAGAATTTACTATTTAGCAACAGCACCGGAGTTTTTTGAAATTATCATAAAAAAACTTCACCACAACGGAATGGTAAATAACAAAGAATCTTGGCAGAGGGTAATGATTGAAAAGCCTTTTGGGTCTGACTTAAAAACAGCAACAGAATTGAACACTAATATTTCAGGACTGCTAGATGAAGATAAAATTTTTAGAATAGATCATTATCTTGGTAAGGAAATGCTTCAGAATATTTTATCTCTTCGATTTGGCAACTCAATTTTTGAACCGCTTTGGAATCATAATTACATTGACCATATACAGATAATATCAACAGAAACTCTGGGGATTGGCAATCGAGGTGGTTATTATGACCACACAGGTATTATTAAAGATATGCTGCAAAACCACATTTTGCAGATGCTGACATTAATTGCAATGGAGCCTCCGGTGAATCTAAAGGCAGAGTCAATTCGTGATGAGAAAGTAAAAGTTCTGCAAGCACTCAGACCCTTTTCAAAAGACACTCTTAATGAGACCGTAGCAACCGGTCAATATGGCGCAGGACCGGGTATGCAGGCATACCAAGAAGAAGAACGAGTACCGAAGACTTCTGACACTGACACTTTTATTGCAGTAAAAACCTGTATAGATAATTTTCGTTGGGGAGGAGTCCCTATATACATTTTTGCAGGAAAAAGAATGGCGCAGAAGACAACTAAAATTATCATCCGTTTTAAAAAACTACCTGGAATTAATTTCTATGAAGGGTTTAGTGATACCGAGGCAAATGTTCTGGTTATAAGGATTCAGCCTGATGAAGGATTGTTTTTTAGAATTAATGCCAAAAATCCCGGGAATGATTTTAGTATAAGCAATGTTGATTTGGATTACTGTCAGGATTGTGGATATGAAGGCAATTCTCCGGAAGCCTATGAACGATTAATTCTTGAGGCGATTAATAACAACAAAGCCTTGTTTACTCGCTGGGATGAGCTTGAATATTCATGGAAATTCATTGACAGTCTGTACAGCGCACGAGCAGGCACAAAAATTGAATACCCAAATTATGAAGCTGGTAGCACTGGTCCGAAAAAAGCCCATGAATTGATTGAACAAGATGGTCGTAAGTGGTGGAGTGAAGGAGAATAATATGGCAGTTTATGATATATCCATGGAAATCCATGAAGAGATGATGGTTTATAAGAATAAGGCCGAGAAAAAGCCGCATCGAGAAATAATTCTTAAACATGATGAGGCTGGTATTAACGAGTCTAAAATGTTTATGGATCTTCATACCGGTACACATATTGACGCGCCATATCATATGCTTGCTGATGGAGAAACAATTGAGAAAATGAATGTGAGCAAATTAATTCGCAAGGTTAAAGTGCTTGATTTGAGTGATGTTTATGACAGGATAACAGACAGAGATTTACAGAAAAAAAACATTCTTGAAAATGAGTTTTTGCTTTTAAAAACTAAAAATTCATTTACCGATGAATATAAGAGTGATTTTGTCTTTTTAGAAAAATCCGGAGCAGCATACCTACATGACAAAGGAATTCAGGGAATTGGGATTGATGCGCTGGGAATTGAAAGAAGTCAGCCCGGACATCCGACTCATAAAATTCTGATGGAAAGTGATTGTATAATAATAGAAGGACTTAGATTAAAAGACATTTCTGAGGGAGAATATTTTATGTATGCGCTTCCCCTTAAGATACGCGGAGGAGATGGAGCACCGGCACGTGTGGTTCTTGAAGACTTATAATTGTTGTATCACAGCATTATTCAATAGGTTCATTTAAGTGCAAATAAGTATCGCTAAGTACTATGATAAAGGCGTTTCTTCCACTTGAGTTTGTTCGTTAAGTGCATATAGGTTCATATTAGTTATGCGAAGAAGTGTAAACAAAATGTAAACAAAAACAGAATAGTAAGCTTAGATAATTAATAAAGTACTGCAACCCAGGTACAACGCACCCCTTTAATACCTATTTTGAATGAAAGAGAAAACCTGATTACCGTATCCCTTCATACTTGAATATAATAGTATTCCGATTGAGAGGAAATTACTGGCGGGCTTGGCCCTAAATCTCTCTTATAATTGCTTATATTAGTATGGTTTGATATATTATTTGTACTAAGGCCGTTCATTGTAAAATGGGATTGAATATGTTATTATATGATAAACTTTTCTGGATTCTTCATAAACTAAGTTCAGTTTAATTGTGAATATAATTTACCTTGGAATTTAGGATGCAGAAAGTGTATTTCAAAATTTATGAAGGAGTAAATCATATGAGTATTTTAATTATTTTTAATCGTCAACCTTATGATAATACGGATGTAACATGGAATGGGCTTCGTCTTGCTGTTAAATTATTAGAGACAGGAAATGAAGTAAGGATTTTTCTTATGAATGACTCTGTAGATATGGCTCGAGATGTTTGTAAGCCGCCAGAGGGATATGATCAAGATTTATCACAAATGTTAAAAGATTTGATTAGAAGAGACGTAAAGGTTAAAGTATGCGGTACTTGCATGGCTCGTTGTGGTTTATATAAAAATCACCCATATTTCGAGGGTGCTGAAAAATCTACTATGCCTGAATTAGCTAAATGGGTTGTAGAAAGTGATAAAACATTGACTTTTTAAGTGTTTTGATCGTATTCGAATTTCCCGCTGAAACATATAGGATATAGCAAAATACAATGTTCAATTTTATAAAGCTTCTAATTATAATTGCAAAAAATTCTAACCACAACCTAAGTGTTGCGGTTTTTATATGTAAAAATTTTGATAGATAAAGAAAGTCCATAATGCCTGAAAAACAACAATACAATGAAGAAATATCAGAACAAACACTTAAAACCTGAGTTTGACACTTTTAAAAACACAAACCTAGCTATACCATTGCAAATACAACGTATATCTGGGATTATACTTTTTTTATGTTGTACGAAACATCTTTTTCCATTTTCTTAACTGTTCTAATTTGACATTGCTATAGTTTAATGAAATATCAAATGCTTTTTCAATACTTCTAAATGTTTCATCTTGTTTGTTTAATGAATAAAGTCCATTACCAATTTTTCTACAAGTTGCATTTTTTAGTGAGCTTTGTATACGCTTTACTGAGAATTTATAATCTAGTTTCATTTCTAATATACGACTGATTAAAAGTGCTAGAAAACATACTAAAAAATGTCCTTCTACGTGATCTGGTGTTTTCACATAAACAGGTCTTCCTTCTAAATCGCTTTTTAAAACTCTAAAGCTTTCCTCTATTTTCCACAAGCCACGATATTTTTTGATTATATCTTCATCACCAAGTTCGAGTTCACTGGTTACTATTGTATAGTAACCATCAAGGCTTACATCTCTATTGTATTTTTCTTCATCAAATGCTACAAAAGGCTCTATTTCTTCTATTTCTCCTGTTTCTTTATCTATATTTTGCAGCTTCAAATATTTTTTAATTCCATGATTATTTGATGCCTTTAACTTTGCTGGTGATTCTAAATAAGCGGTGATTCTTTCTTCTAGTTTTTCTCTTTTGTATTTTTCTCTTTCATCAAAATTTTTTGACCAGAAACAAACTACTTTTTCTTTTAAAATAACTTTCTCACCATTTTCATCTTTTGTTTCTCTATCTCTAAGAAATGACTTTATTTTAAATGTTCCTTTTCCATTACATGAATAACCTTCTTCGGATAACACCTCATCTATAAATGATTTAGACATACCTCTTATCTTTTGAGAAACGATATATCCATCATTTTTAGATTTTAAATAAGCTAGATTCTTCCCGCTATTTAAACCCTTGTCAGCTGTTAGTATAACCTTTCCGAAGTTATATTGTTTTCTCATATTTTCAATAAATGGAATCAAAGTACTGCTATCATGGGTATTACCAGGAAAAAGATCATAAGCAATTGGTAAGCCATTAGAATCTATTAAAAGACCCATCTGAACAATTGGTGTCCTTTTTTTATCTTTTGACAGCCCTTTTTTCTTCAACTCATCTTCGACTTCTGTTTCGAAATAATAATTGGTAACATCATAAAAAACAAGCGTTGCATCTCTTCCAAAAGTATCTGAAACTCTATTGTTTAAATGATTTTGCAAATCTATTTTCATCTCTGAAAGATTTGATAGTGATTTATATACTGACTTTAAAGCTACATTGAAATCTTCAAAATATGCATCTTGATTTTCTACAGTTGCTTTTTTGCTCATAGGATTTAATATTCTAGAAAAAGTCAACAATCTCAATATTTCATCAAGGTTATATTTAAACTTTGTTTCAAAATTATAATTTTCAATAAAGTCTGTTATACCAAGAATTTTGTAAATACGAGCTAAGAAGAAGTAGCCATAATTTTTATCTTTAGAAGATTCAGTATTGCGTTCTAAAAGATTGAGGGTAATTTTCACTTTGTTTTTTGGAATGTTTTTAGCTTCTGCTCTGAGTTTTTCTAAAACATTAGGATCTTCAGCTTCTAAATCTTCTAAATCACCATAAGATTTGATAATACGTTGTTTTGACTTTCCTTTTTCATCTCTATAGCCTTCAACTAAATATACTTTTGTAAACTTGGCAGTGTTTCCTTTACTTAATCTAATATACATAAAAAGTCCTCCTACCTAACTATACCACAAATCACGTCACCTCACAACATAAATATTTAAAAATATATATAAAAAAATGCCTAATACTCAACGTTTAGGCATTTTTTTATGTTTTAAAGTGTCAACCTCAAGTTATATCACATCTTTATAGTTTTTTACATAACATAATAAGCGTATACTTAAGCATACTGCATTTTACCCCCAAATTCTATTTTAAATCGCAATTGGACTGAATCCAACCTGGTCTGCAGATGCGTTCAGGTATTCTATTCCATCTTTGATATATCTCTTTGGTTCTTCAGAAAATCCGTGTTTATGGCCATAAATGCATTTATTTACTCCATATTTATTGAGAATATCCAGAAATTCAGGATTTTCATCAGCCGGATAGTGAAAAACTGCAACAATTTCTTTTGCATTTTTATCAGCACTGTCAAGTGACAGTTTCAATCTAGTAATCTCTCTATTTATAATTTTTTCATCTTTTTCTTCTTTAAAGTCCCATCCCTTTGTGCCGCAAAAGCAGGTGCCCTCATAGGTGTAACTGTTATTATGGAGAAATTCTATGTTAATGACTCCAATACTATCAAGATAGTTCTTCATTTTAGTTACAGTCTCCCACCAATAATCATGGTTACCCTTCAGCATTATTTTTTTACCCGGCAAATTGTTTAGAAATTTGAAATCTTCTTCCGTCTGAGCAAGATAGGTCGCCCAGGAAAAATCACCTGGCATTATCACTAAATCATCATGCCCAACAACAGCGGTCCAATTCTCCCTGATTTTCTCTGCATGATTATCCCAGTGCTCGCCAAATATATTCATTGGTTTTTCAACCTGATGTGATAGATGTAAATCTCCTATTGTATAGAGTTTCATGCTTTTACCTTTCCGTGAAAATGTGCATAAATATCATTTGCTGTATTCCTGCTTATACCTTTAACCATTTCAAGCTGAGATATACCTGCTGCCCTTATCTCCCTAATGGAGCCAAAATGTTTCAATAAATCTTCTTTCCTTTTTTCTCCAATACCAGGAATACTATCAAGCTCTGAATCAAAATACCTCTTAGCTCTCTTTTTTCTATTATACTCTATTGCAAACCTATGAGCTTCATTTTGTATTGAAGCAATAAATCTGAACAAACTGCTGTCTGTTCTAAGTCCAAATTCTTTTTGATCGTATATCAATCCCCGAGTTATGTGCCTATCATCCTTAACCATACCACAAACAGGTATATCACAATCTATAAATTCCAGCGTTGCTAACACAGCATTAACTTGGTTATATCCACCATCAATCATTAATAAATCCGGAGTCTTTCCGAATTTTTCATCATTTATTCTAGCCATCCTTCGCCCGACTACTTCTGCCATTGCTTTAAGGTCATCATGGGCAGCATTGTTATTAACGCTGAATTTCCTGTACATACTTTTTTTAGGTTTTCCATCAACAAAAACAACCATTGATCCAACTGTATCTTTTCCTGCAAGATTTGATATGTCAAAACCCTCTATCCGCTGCGGGAATTCTTCAAGACGCAATAACTTGGCAAGATCCATCAGATTTGTTTTATCAGCATTTTTTCTTTCTATAAACGCCGACAGTACATGTCTGGCATTATCATAAGCCATTTCAGCAAGCTTTTTCTTATCTCCCCTTATCGGAACATGAATAGATACCTTTTTATTTCTTAAGCCGGATAACCATTCTGAGAGCCATTCACTGTTTTCTACACCGTCACGAACTAATAATATATCCGGGATGATATTTCCAAGCGCATAATATTGTCTTATAAAATCTTTAAGCAATTCTTTTTCAGAAACTCCCTCATGTGAATCTATTTCAAATTGGTGCCTGTCAATGACAGCCCCTTCATTAATATTAAGAATGTATATAGCAGCCAAGCCGCCGCTTGCTGAACAGGCAATAACATCGCTTCTTTTCATACCCGGATTTATCATATATATGTCTGAGGCTTTTCGCAAAGTATTTATTTTGTCTCTGAATACCGCTGCTTGTTCGTACTTCTGCATTGAACTTGCTTCTGTCATCTTAAGTTTCATATCTTCAATAATACCCGGTGCTTTTCCTTCAAGGAACTTTACCAGACCATCCACTTGCTCTAGATATTGCTCTTTTGTACATAAATTCGCACATGGACCGAGGCATCTTTTTATCTGATAATTCAGACACGGACGCTTATCTTTTCCCATTACCTTTTTCTTACAGGTACGTATAGGAAAATTCTGCTGAAGTATATTAATAGCTTTTTTTGCTGAAACTCTTTCGGGATACGGGCCAAAATATCTGGCTCCGTCATTTTCAAATTTCCGTGTGATACTGATTCGCGGATATTCCTCTTTAACTGTAACTTTGATATATGGGTAGGTTTTATCATCTTTTAACATGATGTTGTAATGCGGCATGTGACTTTTTATAAGATTGCATTCAATTATGAAAGCTTCTCTCTCGTCATTTGCAACAATGTACTCAAAACTCTTTATTAATGAAACCATACGTTCTGTACGTACCGGTTTATTCCCTTTTTGGAAATATGATTTAACTCGATTTTGTAAGTTAACCGCTTTTCCTACGTAAATAATCCTACCCTGCTTATCTTTCATAAGATAGACGCCGGGCTTACCGGGCAACTTACGTAGCTCATCCTCGATATTGAATTGTAATCCTTCAACAGTCATATATAACTATACCCTTTTTGCAAAACCAGCCTTGGAAATTTTGTAGATTTATAGAGTTGTATTCATAATAATAGCGTCTTCCTGGTTGTCCGTATAATATCTTTTTCGACGATTCACTTTTATGAAACCGGCCTTTTCATACATTTCAATTGCGTTTTCGTTGGATTCTCTGACTTCCAATGTCATAGTTTTTACATTGAGTACTCGTGCTGAATCACATAAAATTTTGAGCATCTCTTTGCCAATACCCCGTCTTCTATAACCCTCTTTTACAGCTATATTAGTAACATGCGACTCCTCGAGTACATACCAGAGTCCTGCGTAAGAAACAACTTCAGCTCCGCACAAACCAACAATATACACAGCGATTTCGTGTTCACAAACATCCTGTGCCAAGCTCTCATATGACCATGGAACAGGGAAAACAGCTTCTTCAATTTCATGCATTTGGTCCACATGGCTTGAATCTGCAACTTTAAAAAGTATTTTACATTCAGCTTTTCCCATGGAACCTCTCCGCCTGAGATACTCTTAAGTAAAAAGGTACCGCTTCTGATGGACTGACAATATCTCCAAAACCTGCTGCTGCCAATCTACCCAAAACCCCCGCTGATGGAAATAGTTTATCCAGGTCTGGTTCTGTGCAGTCAATGTTATTATCTCTAAAGAATTCATAATGTTTGATTGATGCATCACCGCAGAACTTAACTTTTTCATAGTTTTTTAAAATACCAGCAAGTTCCTCAATTTTTATCCCTATATAATCTGTAACAGGTCTATAAAAACCATTATTCCATTTATATACGGCTGTATAGACTTGATTATTTCGAGCATCAGTTACCGGACAGATAGTATCACCTTCAATACAATAGTAATTTGCAAGAACATCCGGCGTTTTTATAACGGCAATTTGTTTATTAAGTGAGTAAGCCATGCCCTTAATTGCTGCCATACCGATCCTTAGCCCTGTGAATGAGCCGGGTCCACTAGAAACAGCAAACAAGTCTATATCTTTGATGCTAATACCAATATCTTTCAAAAAAGTATCAATCATCGGCATTAATGTTTCAGAGTGTTTTCGTTTATCTACAGCAGACCTGTGTTCCTGTATACAATCATCGCTATATATTGCACAGGATGCCTGTTCACATGAAGTATCAATTCCAAGGATTATCATTTGAAACTCCTTATAAATTCATCAATAATTTCAGGAGAAGCTTCAAGAATTATAATTCTTTTTTCTTCAGAATCTCCTCTTAACATATCTACTCTCACAGAATATTCTCCGATAACATCTGCAATCAGATTCGACCATTCAATTACCGTTAAATCTGCTGATTCCACCATCTCATCAAAACCAATATCATAAAGCATTTCAGGATCAGTCATCCTATAGGCATCCATATGATTAAATATAATATTTTCTGTTTCATACGTATTGATTATGTTGAAAGTAGGACTAGTAATGTATTCATTTATACCCAGCCCCTTGGCTATGCCCCTTGCAAGTACAGTTTTACCGGCTCCAAGGTCTCCCTCAACGCATATTATCCCTCTTACTGTTTTAGCAAGAGCTGCACCGGTTGATTCAGTCTGGCTTTCACCAGTGGAACAAAAAATATACTTTTTAGTTTTCATACACAATTCTGCCATTGATAACTGTAGTTTTGCAATGAGTCATCACTTCAAGAGGATTACCGTCAAATATTGCAAGATCGGCATCTTTTCCTTTTTCCAGGCTACCTACTCTATCATCAATTTCACAGACTTCTGCTGCATAAATGGTTATTGCTTTTAAAGCTTCCAACATATCCATTCCTTCTTTTACTGCAACTCCTGCACACAGGGGAAGGTATTGGATAGGAATAACATGATGATCTGTCATAATAGCTGTTTTAACTCCGGCTTTTTGTAGTAGTCCGGGATTTTTTATTGTACTATTTGTTAATTCATATTTTGATCTAAATGACAGAAGCGGACCTACAATCACAGATATATTTTCTTCTTTAAGTTTATCCTTTATTATATATCCTTCGGTACAGTGTTCAATTGTAAAATTCAGACCAAACTCTTTTCCTATGCGTATGGCAGTTAAAATATCATCTTCTCGGTGGGCATGTATTTTAACCAGAAGTCCGTCAAATACCATTGCCAATGCTTCTTTTTTGAAATCGACTTTATTTTTATCTTCTTCAGGTCGCTCTTTGTATGCCTTTGCTTCCATTAGCGCCTGACGAAGAACAGCAGCTGTAGCCATTCTGGTTGAAGGTGACTTTTTCTGCCCACTATAAACTCGTTTAGGATTTTCTCCAAAAGCCATTTTCATAGCCACAGGTTCCTTAAGAAGCATTTCTTCAATACTGTTTCCAAAAGTTTTCAATGCACAGAACTGACCACCGATTACATTTGCACTTCCGGGGCCTGTAACAACAGTTGTAATCCCTGCTTCTCTAGCATCACCAAAAGACCTGTCTTTATAGTAGATACCATCAATTGCACGCATATGAGGAGTTACAGGGTCTGTCATTTCATTTCCGTCAGAACCTTCGAATCCGATTCCATTTTCCCACATTCCAACATGACAATGGGCATCAACCATACCAGGCATTATATAACCGCCATCGGCATCAATTACTTTATCGCATTTCAACTCAATCTCTTTAGTCAGTTCTGTTGTTTTACCGACTTTCTTTATCTTGTCGTCTTCAATCAGTACAAACCCACTGAAGTCGTTTTTCTTTTTCATTGTAAAAATTCTTCCGTTTTTAAGTAAAAGCATTATTTTCCTCCAAAGTACTATTTATATATATTCTAACACTTATATACATTCCCCTGAAACCTATATTTTTAAAAAACCTCTAAAATGACTTGTGAAAAAAAGACGCTGTGTGAACAACGTCTTTGTGGTTTCATAAAAGATTTTATCTTTTTGAGAACTGAGGTGCTTTCCTTGCCTTTTTGAGCCCGTATTTTTTTCTTTCTTTCATTCTTGGGTCTCTGGTAAGGAATCCGGCTTTTTTAAGCTCGGGTCTCATATCCGGATCAGCTAAAAGCAATGCCCTTGAGATACCATGTCTTATAGCACCTGCCTGGCCTGTGAATCCGCCGCCGTTTACGTTTACGAGGACATCGAATTTACCATCTGTCTTCGTAAGTACGAGAGGCTGTCTGCATATGAACTTCAATGTTGCAAGGCCGAAATATTCATCTATTCCTCTTTTATTAATTGTTATCTGACCATTACCCGGTACAAGCCTGACCCTTGCTACTGATTTCTTTCTTCTTCCGGTTCCGTAATACTGTACGCTATTTGCCATTATCATATCCTCCCTTCACTAAGTTTTAATTTCAAGTACTTCGGGTTTCTGAGCGTCATGACTATGCTCGGAACCTGTATAGACTTTTAATTTTTTAATCATCTGTCTTCCAAGACTGTTCTTGGGCAACATTCCTTTTACTGCATGGGTAATAATTCTATCCGGATGTTTCTGCAACATGTCTCTGTATGAGATTTCCTTAAGGTTTCCAACCCATCCTGTATGATGTCTGTATACCTTCTGGGATGCTTTATTTCCAGTTACTTTTATTTTCCCACAGTTGAGAACAATTACATAATCTCCGCAATCTACATGTGGTGTATATGTCGGTTTATGTTTTCCCTTGAGAATCTGTGCCACTTCACTGGCGAATCTTCCAAGGGTTTGTCCTTCAGCATCAACTATAAACCATTTTCTCTCGATTGTTTCACTATTGGCCATTACTGTTTTCATTACTGAAAGCTCCTTTCACTATATAAATAAAAATTATTTGCTTCTAATCAGCATTGCCTATTCTAATACACGCTAATTCACATGTCAAGCATTTCCCTCTATTAATTTGATATGTGATATTATTGCTCCATTTTTCGCTGTTTTTCGCCATTTTTCTCGTTCATACTCACTTGTCATTTCACTTTAATGACTTTCCCAGCATCAGCTGGGAAAGTCATTGCGGGCTGACAACATTACTCAATCGCAGCATATGACGACAGCAGTTTATATTGCCCAATATACGGTAAACTGTGACAGTCAGATGCGACATACAAAGTAAAGGGCGATATAAAAGGTTGTCCCGCTTTTTTCTCATACCAAGGAAAGTCATTGCGGGCTGACAACATTACTCAATCGCAGCATATGACGACAGCAGTTTATATTGCCCAATATACGGTAAACTGTGACAGTCAGATGCGACATACAAAGTAAAGGGCGATTATAAAAACGCCATATAGCTGTTTCCTATATTGGCGTTTTGTTTTAAAATTTTCATACGATGGAGGAAAATTAAACCCTCAGCAACTTACATCATCTACATTCATTCCATAAACAGGAACAAACTTCTTCATAAAATGACGCACTTCGGGAAGATCATATTTATCTATGGCTTTTTTCAATGTTTTCTGGGCAGTGCTGAAATCATCATTTCCGGCGCGCTCTTCTTCAAGACACTTTATGTAAGCGGAAATTTTATCAGCAGCTTTAACAATCTGTTTCTCTTGTTCATCAGCTATGTAAAAATAATGAACATATTCTTTTTCTAGTTCTTCAGGCAACATACACAGTATTCTTTTAACGGCCTGTGCTTCAAGCTCTTTATAGGCTTTTCTTATTTCTGGATTACCGTATTTTACCGGTGTCGGCATATCACCTGTTATTGCCTCATTTGCATCATGAAACATTGCACTCATCGCTATTTCATCAGCGTTATAATTTTTTCCATAATAACAATTTCCTATTGTCGCAAGCCCATGTGCAATCACTGCAACGTCGAAACTGTGTTCTTTAAGATTCTCATAGTTGGTGTTACGCATGAGTCCCCATCTTGTTATGTATTTCATACGGTGTACGAAAGCAAAGAAACCATTCTCACTCATAATCCGTCTCCCTTTGTAAATATTTGTTTAAAGCTATATAATTATTATAACAAAAAACATGCCGCGGGGGGTATTGATATGAATGGAAGTTTCAAAGGGCACGCAATGGTTCCGGGAAACCCTAAATATGAATCATCTATAGTTCGGTACGGAGAATTATCTCAAAAACCTGATGATGTCAGAACTCCATTTGAGCGGGATTACACTAGAATACTCCATTCTCGTGCTTATAGTAGACTTAAACATAAAACACAGGTTTTCTTTGCCACACAAAATGATCATATTTGCACCAGAATCGAGCATGTTAATCATGTATCATCGATTTCTGTAACCATTAGCAAGCATCTTGGACTTAATGAAGAACTAGCGCTTGCTATTGCAACCGGCCACGACCTGGGACATGCTCCTTTTGGTCATTCGGGCGAAAAATATATTAATCAAATAATTTCTAGTCATATAGACAGAGATTTTGGGCATGAAAAAAACAGTCTAAGATTCATTGATAAATATGAAACATTGCAAAACTCAAAGGGTTTTGAACAAAATCTTAACCTCACATATGCTGTACGTGATGGTATTATCAGCCACTGCGGCGAAGTTGAAGATGAGTATCTTTTTCCAAGAGACGAAATTCTTCTTCTTGAGAGTATAGAAAAACCCAATGAAAATTCTCCATATACCTGGGAAGGCTGTGTAGTAAAAATCGCTGATAATATTGCATATGTTGGTCGTGATATTGAAGATGCTCTAAGATTAAATATCCTTGATGGAGCCCATGAGAATATTCTAAAAGACATATTGAAGGATTATGTAAATATTGATATTAAAAAGACTAATAATACTTCTTTAATATATCACCTTGTCACCAATCTATGTAATCAGAGTTCCCCAGAAGAAGGAATGCACTATTCTGAAGATCATTTAAAACTACTAAGGGAAATCAAAGACTTCAACTATAAATATATATATGGGAACGAACGACTGATTGTATTCCATGACTATGCACGTCTGATACTTGAATCCATTTTCAATATGGTATTGAATTTTTATCAGGGTCAGGACACAATTGAATATATTAAGAGTCATTACCTGCCGATTTACCCGGAGTTAAGTTCTACATTTATTAATAAACTTGAAAAATACTCAGACTTGGGTGGACGCACTGAAAGGGATCCCAGATTCAAAAACAAAGTGATTTATCAGCTTGATAACCGCTATGATTTTATAGTTGCAATAATCGACTATCTGTCATCAATGACAGATCATTTCGCAATTAAGATTTTTGATGAATTGACTACATTCTAGAAGAACCAGGACGGTAGCCATCTCAGATTTTCTGTAATCCATAACGGAACTTTTATTCCGGATAATATCGGGTAAAATAAAATGAATAAGACCAGAACCAGTCCAAGATATATGTATATCCATTTTTTTATTTTTTTATTTTTGTTCAAATAATGTTCCATTAGGTACACGATTGCAAATATCAAGAAAGGCACACAAGCAAAATAGTGATATAGAAATGTTATATCCCTTGGCGAAAATGCCCATGGAAGTATAATCGACAGATACCCTGCACAGATAAATACCATTCTTTTATCTTCTTTCAAGATGGCAATCCATGCACTCCAGAACATAGCAACCAGACCTACCCACCAAACAGCAGGATTACCGAATGATGCAATACTGCCCCATTGTCCCTCAGCTCGTATTGGTGCTAAGTAGTAATATACAGGCTTGACCATTATAGGCCATTGCCACCAGGGTGAAGCATATGGATGAGTGGATGTAACTCCACTATGATATGTATACATATGCTTTTGACTGCTAATAAGCTCCTTTAACCAGTTTGTGGTTTCTATAGCCCTGAAAACGGGAATGTAAGATATGGCATATATTATAAGCGGAATAACTATGAAAAATATTACACACATACCCATGGTTCCCCAAATGTATTTAAGTTTGAATCTTTTTACATCCACAAGATCTTTTTTGTAATCTCTATATTCGAGTATACGAGACAGAAAGAATATAAAAGCTAGTCCTGCTCCTGCAAAAAGGCCTATCCACTTGACTGAAAAAGCCATGCCGAAGAATATACCACAAAGTAGAAGCGGAATTAGTGATGGCACAAATTTTAATTCATAAGATTTTCTCATATAATATTCATACATAAAATAAAATGTCATTAAAATAAAGAAAACAAGAAATCCATCAACAGTGCCTATTCGGGTTTGCACAAAGTGCATGAAGTCAAACATCAATAGAAATGCACAGCAAAATGCAAGAAAACTGTTCCCGAACATCTTTTTACCAAATATGTACATCAACGGAATCATGAATACGCCGAACAATGTTCCCATAAAGCGCCATCCAAATGGGTTCACTCCGAAAATTTTCATAGACCACATCATCAGAACTTTTCCAAGAGGTGGGTGAGTATTTTCATATGGGCTTATCCCTTCGATATATTCATATGCTGTTCTGGGAAAATATACTTCGTCAAAATATGCAGTGTTCATATAGGTTGGCTCAGATACAGCAATATCTTGTTCATCAAACAGTTTTTCCATTCCTTTGGACTCATCATTCAGAACTTCTACCCTATCAATTGCAACCTGCACCATTTCTTCATCATTTTTTGTCCAAAATGCAACTTCAAGAAATTCGCCTTCTATACCACTTATATTATTATCAGCATCATAGAATTTCGCAGTTGTTATTCTGACTGCAGTAGTTTTTTCATCTACATTCGTATAGAACCACTTAAAAACATTATTAGATGGTTTCTTTAGAGATACTAATTCTACAAACTTGTTATTATCATTTAAATATTCTGCATCAAGCTGCCCTGCACTGTACCAGTCGTTTCCAAGCCCAACATAAAATGTAATTCTTGACAGATCAATTTCTTCATCAAAAAAAACAATTGCACTAAGACGCGTATCTTCAGGAGTGAATCCCTCAACAGGCGCTGTCATAGACCCCAGATTTAAAAAGGCCATCAGAGAGTACACAACAATCATGATAGTAACGATAAGATAATCTTTTTTGGTCATTTTCTTTTCCATAATGCCCCCATTTAGAATGAACAGTTTCCTAAACCATTTTATTAAAACCCGGAACAATATGCAAGTGTATTAGAAAGTGACATACTCCCACCACTTATAGAAGTGGGGGCTTCTCGTTCGAGCAGCCTAATGGCTGCAGCATAAGCGAGCTATCTCCGTGTGCCCCACGGTTCTATGTTTCTGCTTTTGCAGTAACATGCGTTTTCCTTCTTCCCTTATGTTGTAACTTGCATTCAGGTCCCTGTCAAGTATAATTCCACAGTTCTCACAATGATATACACGTTCGCCAAGGGACAGGGACTCCCTCATACTTCCACAGTTACTGCACATCTTTGAACTCGGGAACCATTTACCTACTCTTACAAGTTCCTTTCCCTGGTCCTTAAGCTTGTATTCGAGCATTGAGACAAACTTTCCAAAACCATTGTCGTGAACACTTTTGCCAAACATCCGGGTCCGTGACATGTTTTTCATGTTCAGATCTTCTATACACACTGCATCCACAGCATTGGTTATCTGCCTGGATAGCTTGTGCAAAAAGTCCCTTCTCTGATCAGCCACCTTCTCATGAAGTTTTGCGACCCTGATTCTCTGCTTGTTCCTATTGTTGCTCCCCTTCTTGCAATTTGACAGTTTCCTCTGTTCCTTTTTCAGTCTTTTCTGTGTTTGTCTGTAATATTGCGGATATTTTGCAGATGTACCGTCTGATGCTATGAACAGTTCCTTCATTGAGTAATCAATCCCAAGAAATATTTCAGGTACAATAGGTTCGATGTGATAGTCATATTCATACAATAAACCTGCATAATACTTACCTGTTGGTGTACGACTAATAGTAACTGATTTAAGTCTGTAATCTTCAGGTATGTTCCTGTGCTGCTTTATCTTAACCACTTTCAGTTTAGGAAGTTTCAGAAATCCATTCTCTAATTGTATGTTCCCTCTTACAAGATTAGTTGTATAACACTGGCGGTTGCTTTTCTTCGACTTGAACTTCGGGAAACCTATTCTTTTGTCGCGGAAGAAGTTTGAAAAAGCCCTGTCAAGGTTCAGCTGGGCATTGCACAGTGCAAGACTGTCAACTTCTCTGAGCCATGGGAACTCATTCTTGTATTGAGCCGGGGTAACCTTTAGCTTGTCATGGGTATTCTCATAATGTTCTATCCTGTCAGCAAGCATTTTGTTATACACAAAACGTACACAGCCAAAAGTCTTGCCTATCAGTATTTTTTGTTCATTATTCGGATAAATCCTGAATTTAATAGCTTTGTTCATTGTGGTACACCTGGTCATTCATATGTTTAATAGACCTGTTATGTTGTCTTCTCTTCCGTTTGTTTGTGTTATATCAAACGTTGGGAACATATGTTCTTATTATACCAGAAAACCTATCTGGATTCCAGTTTCACTCCAAGAAATTATACTTTAATTGCATTTTTGTTATAATCGTCAGTGGTGAGTTACTGACAAAAAAGAAAACTCTACCGATTCATCTCCCACCTAAGTTCGTCCGAAAAGTGCGTACCACAGGACGTAGTCCGAGGAACGCACTGAAAGGACTAACTCTATGATTCGTGAGCAATGGAAACTTAGAGGAGGGAGACTTCTCGGTGGTTCCGTTAAACAGTCGGTTACTCCATATTTTAGAAGTATGTGCCTCAAGATAAGTGTTCCATTTAGAGATTTCGGAATTCATATACGAAGCATAAAGCTATGCTTTTTCAACCAAGCTTTATGTGTTTTGTAATCAGGACAATAGTTTTCCAACTGGCTGTAAAAATCTGATGAATGATTCATATATTTGAGATGGCTGATTTCATGCCACATAATATATTCTATAACTTCCAGCGGACACATTGAAATTTTTGAGTTAATATATATTCTCCGGTTGGAATTACAGCTACCCCAAATTCTTTTCTGTCTCTTAACTTTGATTGTGCAGTTTGGAATAACATGATTATAGTTTTCAATAAATTCGGCAATTGCCTTTTCAGTTGTATCTTTGTACCATCTCTCTAAAGCAATTATGTCTGACCCCTCCGGGATGTATATACAATTATTTCTAATCTTAATTTCTACTCCACTGGTTTCTACTTTATACTTTTCGCCTAAAAGGAAAAGCATACGACCTTCAAAAATACCACTTCCAACACCAGCTTCTTCTGCTGCGACAAGCATGTCATGTTTTTTTGAAATCCATTTGCTTTTTTTATTAATAAATTCTATTAATCTTGTTCTGCTTTCAAACCTGGGATAACGCACTTCTAAATCACTTGAAGAAACCATTCTAAGAGAAAAGCTCCTTCTATCCCCCGGAATTATTTTAATAGAATATTCAATTCCGTCTATCGTTATAAGTTTATTTTTCTTCAAATACAACCCTGCCATCTATCATTGTAAATTTAACATCATAATTATCGTCAAAAAAGATTATGTCAGCATATTTCCCAGGGGACAATGAGCCGGCCCGATCATATACCTTCATGATTTTAGCAGGAGTTGCAGTCATCATTTCAACTGCATTAACCACGCTGACATCAGCCTTATTTACCATAGTTTTAATACATCTGTCTGCTGTGGCAACACTACCGGCGAATGCTGTTCGATCAGGAAGCTTAGCTACACCATCTTCAATTATTGCTTTTATACCTGTTTCTTTATCTCCGACTATTGTTTCTATTGCAGGATCACCAGCTGCACGAACTGAATCTGTTATTAATGCAATTTTTGATATCCCCTTGTTCTTAACAATAAGTTTCAACAAACTTTCAGGGAGATGATGCCCGTCTGCAATTATTTCCACATACATTCCATCAATCAAAAATGCACTTTCTACAACACCAGCCACACGGTAAGCATTAATTCTTCTCATAATAGAACAACCTGAGTAAAGGTGTGTTACAAGCTCAAATCCCCTCTCATAGGCTGAAAGCATTTCTTCGTAAGTCGCATTTGAATGCCCTATAGCAGGTACAATACCCCTCTTTTGAAGTTGCAATGAAAACTCTGTTGTACCCGGTAATTCAGGCGCAAGACTCCAACGAGCTATACTGTCTGTAAGTCCCAAAATTTCCATATACTCTTCTTTTTCAGGAGGACGCACATATCTAGGGTCCTGTGCACCACGTTGCTCCATTGAAAAATACGGGCCTTCCAGATGAAGTCCCGGCATGCGAGCTTCATTTATTTCACTAAAATCAAGTTGATCAAAGCTTGTTATTGATTTTTTCAACACGTCAAATCTACTGGATGTAAGTGTTGGAAAAAGCATTGTAGTGCCATATTCTGCATGTTTTTTTGCAATAATTTTAAATACTTCCGGATTTCCATCCATGAAGTCGTGCCCACCTCCGCCATGAGTGTGTATATCTATAAATCCTGGTGAAATATATTTTCCTTTTGCATCTATTATATCCGCTGCCTCAAAGGAAACAGCATCTTTAGAAACTTCAACTATTCTACCGTTTTCAATCAGTATCGCTGCATCTGTCAGCAATCTGTACGGGGTAATAATTCTTCCGTTTAATATTTTTGTAATTCCCATAATAATACTCCCTGTCTTTTACATTTTATAATGTCTATATCTCTTTAATACCCTAATAATGGAACTTTGTCACTTCATCAATTTTCATGTTTAGTTCATTGATAACATCTTGCATACCAAGTTTTTTCATATTTATTCTATAAATATTTATTGCTTCCTCAACTGATACTCGCCCTGAAATAATTCTGCTGAACTGTGTATCAAACATTGTTCCTGATGCACTATTTACAATTTCACCCGGTTTGGTTATAAATACTTCAGGATAAGCTAATTCCATTGTAATGTCGTAAATTACTTCATTTTCTCTGGCTTTATCAATATAAATATCCCGTGCATATTCATTGTTAATCAAATCACTCAATATCCCACTTGTAGCCAACTCTGTATTTAAAGTGATATCCATAGTTTCATATGTATATAGCGGATTATTTCTGATTAATGCTGCTCGGTTGTATGAAAAGAAATCTTTATTGATAACTTCAACTGTTCCCATCTTTATATTATAACTCTCTCCCTGTATCCCTTTGCTGGCAAAAAGATATGCTTCAAGACCGCCGAACATCATTGTTACAAAAGAATTAATTGTTGCCCCAGGGTTCTCAGTATTTGCGCCCAAAAGGTAAAATCCATCATAAAAATCATAGGAAAGAGGATTCAAGTTTTTTGTTTCACTGCCGCTGATTCCGCTTGCAACAGTATATTTTTCATCTGTAAAAGCATATCCGGGAACTCTTATATATGCATTGGCAATTTTGTTGTTACTTTGAAAATTTGAAGCATTTGAAGAATATCGTCCACTTAGTCTTCGTAATATACCCTCTTCTTCAAGTTTTGAAATGTATTCAAGAGTGACTTTCATATTACCTATAAGCATACTGTCTTCAAAAGACTCAAAAACCTGATTATATGTAATACTTGTCCTCTGATAGCCATCATTGCTGGTATTTACAGGAACTCCATTGGCGTAAAAAATGTCTCTGAATTCGTTTGCATTACTATATGCCATTCCATAAGTATCATTTAAACCATTTTTGTCCGGATCGGAAAATGCCAGAGCTTTTGAAACTTCATATAGACTATCTAAATCAACAGGCACCTCAAGATCTAGTTCATCCAGATAATCTGCCCTGAAAACTCTGCCGTTCACTACTGGCGTAAAGCCACGGGGTAAAGCCCATATATGTCCATCAGAAGACTCATACATTTTTCTCATAGCTGCAGGTAATTCATTCCAAATCGGATTTTCCAGAAGATACTTTTCTATCGAAATTATACTGCCCTCTTCAGCTAGCTCACTTATTCTTGCAATACTGGCATATGGAAACATATATAGCCCGTTAGCGCCTGTAGATTTTACCTGCAATGCGGACTTTGTCCCTGATGTATCTATAGACATTTCAGCAGTAATGGATAGGTCAATATCGAATAACTTTTTAAATTCTTCTTCTGCCGCGCTAATAGCTGATGGTGTTATCTCAGATCTGACAACTGAATATATATCAAAACGCTCTACAGTCTCATTAGCTTCAATATCTATTAAGTTAGGCCTCTCATCAACCTGAGGTACTTTGCTGCTGCATGAAGTTACATTTATAGAAATTATTATTACCAGAATTATCAGTAATACCCTTTTTAACATATAAGGCTCCCATCTTTTATAAATTATAACTAAAAAAAGTATAAATGTGTAGATTTTATTAATAACTATCAATCATAATGTATTATATTGATAGAGAATACAATAATGCAAAATCAAATGGAGGATTATTATGAGAGATATTAAAATATCAGCACAGCTATATACCTTGAGGAACTTTACAAAAACATTGCCGGAATTTAAAGATACTCTTTATAAGGTAAAAGACCTGGGATATAAAAGTTTCCAGCATTCAGGTGCTGGCCCAATGGATGCCACAGATGTTAAAAAGTGCCTTGATGAAACAGGAATGATTATGTCTGCCACTCATACATCTCCCCAACGTCTTAAAGATGATCTGAAGAATGTCATAAAAGAACACCAACTATGGAATTGTGAGTATGTCGGAATAGGCATGATGCCTGAAGAGTACAGGGATAACTATGATGATATTGTAAGATTTTCCAAAGAATATAACGAAATCGGAAAAGCCTTAAAAAAAGAAGGTTTACAACTGGTTTATCATAATCATGATTTTGAGTTCCAAAAATATAATGACAAACTCATTATGGATATTATGATGGATGAAACAGATTCTGATAGTTTTGAATTTGAAATCGACACTTATTGGGTTCAATCAGGTGGGGCTGATCCGGTTGACTGGATTTATAAGTTAGATGGGCGTATGAGATATATTCATTTTAAAGATATGGCTATGACCGGTAGACAACAGGTCTTTGCCCCGGTTGGCGAAGGTAATCTTAACTGGGGAAAAATAATTACTGCATGTGAAGAAACTTCAGTTGAATGGTGTGCAGTTGAACAGGATATATGCGAAATTTCAGAATTTGAATGCCTTGGACAAAGTTATGGCAATCTTACTTTGCATTATGGAATGAAAGGTTAGAAAATGGACAAAGTTAAACTAGGAATAATTGGTTACGGAAGCATGGGCGCATCACATGCAAAATATATAGTAGAAGGTGAAGTACCGGGTTGTGTTTTATCCTGTGTATTTGATAATGATCCCACCAAGCTTGAAAAAGCCCATTCGGAATTGCCAGCCGAAGTTATAATTTTTGATAATTATGACGAATTGCTGTCAACATGTTCCTGTGATGCTGTTTTAATTGCAACCCCTCATTATTTCCATCCGGAACTAGCTGTTAAGGCTTTTGAAAGCGGCAGACATGTTCTATGTGAAAAACCTGCAGGAGTCTATACTCTTCAGGTTGAATCAATGAATACAGCTGCAAAAAAAAGCGGCAAAATATTTTCAATGATGTTTAACCAAAGAACTAACCCCATATATGCAAAAGCTAAGAAGATGATTGATGACGGTGAGCTTGGTGAGCTTAAAAGAAGTGTGTGGATTATCACTGACTGGTACCGGCCTCAAAGTTATTTTAACGCAGGAACCTGGCGTGCAACCTGGAAGGGCGAAGGCGGAGGTGTTCTTCTAAATCAGGATCCTCACCAACTAGATCTGTGGCAATGGATCTGCGGTATGCCCACTAGCATAAATGCCTTTTGCTATTTCGGTAAATACCATGATATAGAAGTTGAAGATGATGTAACTGCATTTGCTGAGTATGAAAATGGAGCAACAGGTGTCTTTATCACAACAACTGGAGAAGCTCCCGGAACAAACCGCTTCGAAATCAGCGGTGACATGGGGAAATTAATAATTGAAAATGACACTCTCACTTTTTATAAACTTGAAATGTCTGAGCGTCAGTTTAACCGTGAGTTTAAGGGTGGATTCGGGCAACCTGAATTCACAGTTTCAAAGATTGAAACGACCGGCGAAAAGCCAGCACATAAAAGCATAACACTGAACTTCATTAATGCAATACTAAATAATGAAGATCTTATTGCACCTGGTTATGAGGGAATTAAAAGTTTGACCCTCTCAAACGCCATGCTTTTATCGTCATGGACGGGTAAGCGGGTTGAACTACCGATAGACGCAGAGCTTTATAAACAATTTTTAGATCAAAAAATTTCGAACTCAACTATTATAAAAGAAAACACTAATATAATTCTCAAAACCAAGGGAACTTATTAAAAAAGAGTTTTAATTACACTCAAAGTACACTATTGTTATTATTTTCATAACAATAGTGTGTTTTTTTTTGTTAGATTTATGATATTATGAATCTAATAATATTTGGAGCGATGCAATATGAATTGGACATTAATTGGAAAAAGGCTTCGTAATAAAAGACTTCATTGCCACCTCACACAAGAACAACTAGCTTTTCATTCCGGCACATCAAACATATACATATGTCGAATCGAAAATGGTACTGCTAAACCCACTCTTACTATGCTTAAAAATATATGCACAGCTCTGGATTGCCCCTTGTCATATATGATAGACGGCCAGGATTTAGTTGCATATGATAAAAACGCTGAATATATCTCGCGTCTTCTTGATGGATGTTCCCCATATATAATAAGACTTGTAAAACAAGTTGTTGAATCAATAACTAGTGAGAAAAATAGTGATTTTTCATAATACCCTTATTTATTGACTGTTCAACTCAGACAAAATTTTTGAATGACTCTTTTTAGTCAGACGGAGTTTAAAACTTATAAATTCACTTTCATATTCTTTTAAAATAACATCAGTGTTTTCATGGATGTATGAAATGAGTGAACCCCTGTCGTACGGAACATTGACATCCACTGTCATTCTAGCCCCCTCAGCGGCAAGCTCAATTTTTTGTATAAGTTCAGGTATTCCATATCCTGTTAGGGCTGAAATCGGTAACCTTCCACCCACTGCTTTATGAATATCTGTAACCCCGGAAATATCTGTTTTATTTACAACTTCAAGAACCGGTATTTCACCTGCTCCCAACTCTTCGAATAAGCTATAAACAATATCCTTTTGTTTTTCCATCTGAGGACTTGAACCATCCATAATATGAAGAATCATATCTGCCTTGCTTACTTCCTCAAGTGTTGATTTAAACGCCTCTACTAATTCATGGGGTAGTTTACTTACAAAACCTACGGTATCAATCATTATTATATCTTCACCTGATGGTAATTTGAATTTTCTAGCTGATGGATCCAAAGTAGCAAAAAGTATATCTTCTGCAATAACTGTACTGTCTGTCAGCAAATTGAGCAAAGTGGATTTTCCTGCATTGGTGTATCCTGCTAAAGCCACAGTAAATATATTTTTCTTTCTTCTGCTTTCTCTCAACATTTCTCTGCGGATCTGAATACTTTTTAATTCTTTTTTAAGATAATTTATTCTTCTTAAAATATGCCGCCTGTCTGTCTCGAGCATTGTTTCCCCTGGACCTCTTGTCCCTATACCTCCTCCAAGTCGTGAAAGAGCTATTCCAAGTCCTGCAAGACGTGGGAGATTGTAGGTTTGCTGAGCAAGTTCAACTTGTATTTTACCCTCTTTTGTATGTGCTCTTTGAGCAAATATATCAAGTATTAACGAGCTTCTATCAAGTATTTTAATTTTCGGTATCGCTTTTTCTATATGACTGAGCTGTCCCGGTGAAAGTGGATCATCGAACACAATTGTTTCCGCTTCAAGCCTGCTGCAGAGATGCATCAATTCAGTGATTTTACCTTTACCCATGTAATATGCTGAGTCATATCTATCTCGACTCTGTTCTTCCTTATGTACACACACACCACCTGCAGATGAAATTAATTCAGCCAATTCATCAAGTAATACTTTACTACCGGGCACACTGACTCCGGCAGCAATAACCCTCTCTTCATCATGATAAATTTTTACTGGTTTCCAGCTTCCAAATTCAAGGGCATTGTCAATTAAATCAGATGTTGACTCAAGCGAAAAATAAGGTCCGAGCACTTCTGCTTCTACCTTCTCACCCATATAAGCTCCATAGATACCATTGGGTTTGCCATCCTTAACCCCCACTGCTGCCATTAGAAGAAGACCGGTTTGCTTTAGAGTATCTAAATCTATAGATGAAAGCATACCTCCACCTCGCGGATGGGTATGCACACACCGAGCATGGCGACCAATTTGCTTTGAGTCCATTGATACCGTGCCGAAATCTCCAACAGCAATATAATCAGTTTTTCCTGCAGAAGATATATACACAGCAATTTCACGATTAATCATACCCGTCATACTACATATTTCACTGAGGATTAATTCATCACACAGTAAACTTGGATCACTTATAATGTCATATAATCCCATCAGTCTTTCAAGTATGCTTTTTTTTAGTCCGTTTGTATTCCCATGTACTTCGTTTTTCATATTACTCCCCGGCCACAGCCAGTTTATCAATTACCAATGAAGGAGAACCAGTTCCGCCTCCCATGGCAAATTTAAGGTCGGAAGCTACTGCTGAAATATTTTTCAATGCCTCATAGTAATTTCCTGACACAGTTATCTGGTTAACAGCATGTATTTTTTTACCATTTTCAACAAGATATCCTTTTGCAGGAAGAGAGAAATCACCGGATATTGGATTGAATCCGGAATGCATTCCTTCAAGTTCGACTATATGAATTCCATTCTCCATTTCGCCGATCAGTTCATCCACACTCTTTTCACCTGCTTTAAAGTAAAAATTTGTTGAGGATATTCCTATAGTTGATTTATATGAACCTCTTGATGCATTTCCTGTTGTTTCCACATTATCTCTACCCGCACTTTTTAAATTGTGCAGATATGTTTTAAGAACACCATTCTCAATAATATTTTTATATTTGGTTGCAACACCTTCGCCATCGAAAGAAGCTGTTCCCGTTCCACCTTTTAAGAAAGGATCATCTGCTAACGTAACACAATCAGAAGCAACCTTTTCATTCAGTTTTCCCTTAAGCATTGAAAGATTTTTCTGTACTGAACGTGCTGAAAATATTGAAGAAACTGCAGACAGTAAATCTGCCGAAACCATGCCATCAAGAATAATTTTATACTCTCCGCTTTTAATTGGTTTGGCTGTCAGAAAATCCAATGCCATATCAACAGCCTTTTTTGCCATTTTATCCACATCAAATTTTGAAAAATCATTATCAATGATAAAATCATATCCTGAACTATAAACATCACCCTCAGCTGCAAGAACCATTAGGATAGCATATGCGTAATTACCACTGTCCGACAAATCAAGCCCTTTGGTATTCACTAACTGTGAAGTTCCCTTCCCTGTTCCTAACATGCAGTACTGACTGGCTTTTATTCTAGGATCCATCTCAAGAGCCTTCTTTTCAAGCTCCATAGTGAAATCGATTTTCTGTTTTTCCGTAACATTATCGAGGTCAGGATTCACATTTACTACTTTAGTGTATTTTTCTGAACCCTCAAATATGACATCATCATCTGCGCTGTCATTTATCTGGGCATTTTCGACTGCGCCTCTGACAAGGAAGTCTATAGAATCATCTGAAATCTTTTCAGTGTATGAGTATCCGATTTTACCATTGTAAAATCCTCTGAACCCAAGTCCTGCATTAACTGCAAGCTTATATCCATCAATTTCCTGTTTTGATACTTTAACCTCAAAAATTTCTCCCTCACTGATATATACTTCCATATCCGACATTCCTGCTGCTGTACCTGTTTTAAAAATATCATTAACTATTTGTTTTTTATTCATGTTATCTTCCCCCTACGGTAATTGATGAGATTCTGATGGTAGGTTGTCCAACATTTGCCGGAATACTACCGCTTGATGAGCCGCACATTCCCTGACCCATATCCATATTGTTACCAACCATATCTATTTTCTTTAGGACATCAAGTCCTTTTCCTATAAGCGTAGCTCCTCTGACGGGTTCTGCAATTTTACCATTTCTAATCATATAACCTTCTCTGACTGAGAAATTAAATTCGCCCGTACCGGGATTGACACTTCCGCCACCGAGTTCTTTGGCATATAAGCCGTTTTCTGTATTTTCAATTATCTGTGCCTGTGTGCTTTGTCCATTTGCTATATATGTATTAGTCATCCTTGAGGTTGGTGCAAACCTGTAACTTTGCCTGCGGCCGGAACCTGTAGACTCCATTTTCATCTTTCTTCCGTTAAATTTATCAATCAGATAACTTTTCAGCACACCATTTTCTATAAGAATATTTTTGCGGGTTTTACCACCCTCATCATCTATATTCGCAGAACCCCATGCATTGGGTATTGTTCCGTCATCTATTGCAGTTACAATATCGGGAGCTATTTTTTCTCCAAGCTTACTTGTGAAAACCGATGTTCCTTTGGCTATGCTTGTTGCCTCAAGCCCATGTCCGCAGGCTTCATGGAAAATAACTCCACCAAATGCATTGTCGATAACTACGGGAATTACTCCTGCTTTGCAGTAATCAGCACTTGCCATAACCTTAGCCATTCTGGCTGCTTCTTCGCCAATTGCCTTTATATCAAGAGACTTGGCAAATTCAAATCCCATATGTGCTCCTGGAGCAACAGATCCGGTCTGCATCTGACCATCTTTCTCTGCTATGGCATTTACCAATACGCGGGTATGTGTTCTATCGTCTTCAACATATAGTCCTTCAGTATTTGCAATGGCTATATTCTGTGTCACATCCAGATACCGTACAGAAGCCTGACTTATTATGGGATCATAACCCTTTGCACTGTAATAACCTACTTTTACTAAATCAAGTTTTTCTTTTTTAGATATTGAAGCAGGCATTATCTGAATATCGTGGATACTAACAGGTTTTGTTTCGTTAAGAACAATGTCTATCCCTGATGTATTTCCGCGAACTGCCTGTGCAGCCTTTAAAGCTGTTTTTATTAAGCTTTCTTTATCAAAACTATTTGTATATGCATAAATACAGTTCATCTCATTAAAAATTCTTATCCCAACACCGAAATCTCTTCCGGTCTGTGTCGATTCAAGCTGCCCATCCAAAAAATTAATACTGCTTTTTGAAGTATCCTCAATGAACAATTCTGCGAAATCCCCACCGGTAGACAATGCAGCCTCCAGTACGGATGTTATAATGCTCTTTGCTATCATAATTCCACCTTTTCTTTCTTGGTTAATAAATGCCGGTCCTAAAACTTGGCAATAATAATTATACCATGAACCAGTCATTGCGACAGGCAGACATACCTATATCAAAATTCACCCCATATTGGAAATTTGCTTTTGGATAATTGAACCTTTTTGGAATATTATCCCTCCGCTAACGTTCCATTTTTGGAAAATCAATCTACGGATAGCTAAGTGAATTTGCTGAGTTATCCGTAGGATACTTTGATCGAAAGTAAAAAGAGTACGGCCTACCATACTCTTTAGTTACTGCTCAGTTTAATTCTCTGAGCATCTCGCGAAGTTTCATTAACTCTTCTTTTGTAAGTGAAACTCCCTTGGACATCTTTGCGCGGTCAGGAGACCACTCTCTGATGTCATATTTGGGATCTCTCTCATTCCAGCTGACCATATTGAACTCTTTTGTCCACCCTCCGGCTGAAACTTGCAGCACACCCAGTCTTTCCACTATTTCGTACTTGAAATCGCTCATAAAAAAGCCTCCTTATATATTACAATATATGTAATTTCGACAGAGGCTTGTGATTTCCTTTTAAATTGGTAAATTTTATCAATATTTATTGTATGAACTCATTTCTTCAATAGGTTTTCTTACTTTCTTTCTAATTATAGGCTCCTTTTCATAACCAATTGCAATTACTAGTCCTACTTTTTTATTTGTTGGGATATTCAAAAGTTTTTTAATTGCACCCTGCCTGCGCCACCCCAGTATACAAGTACCAAGATTCAATTCTGCAGCTTGCAGACAAAAATGTTCCACTGCCATTCCCATATCCATTAATGCATAATCTGTATTGGTGAAAATTGCCCCTGCTTTTGATGAAAAAGTACCTGGTTCCATAGCAATGACTGCAAAAGCCGATGCATTATCTGTAAATTTATTAAATTTAACTAAATTACTGTAGGTACATGAAGCTACTTTCTTAACAAGCTCAGGCTCATCTACTATCAAAAATTTCCATGGCTGAGAATTACATGCTGAAGGTGCTAATCTTGCTGCTTCTGTACATTTATTCAATACAGCTCTGTCAATAAGCCGATTATCAAATTCCCTAACACTTTGTCTTGTTTTTACTAATTCTGAAAAATCCATTTTAAAACTCCTTATGCATATAATACCCTAATTTAGACTAATGCAAAACTACCCAGATTTCTATATACTATAGGAGGTTGAATATCCATATTTGTGGATTTACCAAATATTATAAAGAGGCGTCTTATGAAACCTGAATACATTAACAATAAACTTATAATACCAAAACCTGACTGCAACTGTGAATACCATATAATGCCGGAAACCAATATATATATCGGTGATGGAATAATTAATAATGCTCCTGCATATATTAAAGAACATATAAAAGGACAAAAATGTACGCTTATCACTGATGAGAATCTATATGGCCTTTTCGGTAAGGAGACTATTGATATTCTGTCCAAAGAGTTTGAACTTACAGTTTGTATTCCACCTTCAGAAGGTAAGCTAAAACCGGACACCAATGCACTAGGGTATATTTTAATGGAGGTTGATTTAGATACTGATTTCCTTATAGCGTTTGGCTCAGGAACGATAAATGACTTAACCAGATTTGCTGCAGCAAATATGAAAATTCCTTTCGCTAGTATCGGTACAGCTGCTTCTATGGACGGATATGTTTCCGTAATTTCCCCCATGCTTAAAGGAAATTTAAAAATAAATAAACCAGCAGGTTATCCAAAAGTCGGTATATATGACCTCAATATAATAAAAACAGCTCCATCCGACATGGTTTTTGCAGGTTTTGGTGATGTTATCGGAAAATATATTGCAAAAGCTGACTGGATAATGGGCTCTTTTATAATTGATGAGCATGTCTGTCCCTACTGCATTGACCTTGTTGATTCAGCCCTTGAAATGTGTGTTGAAAATCTCGATGAAATAAAAAACAAAACCTCAAAAGGTATAAAATCACTCTTAGAAGCCTTATTATTGACTGGTTTGGCAATGCTTGTGAACACCAACAGCCGTCCGGCTGCTTCTAATGAACATAATATGGGGCACTATTGGGAAATGATGAAACTAACTGAGGGAAAACCTCATCCATCTCATGGGGAAGCTGTTGGGATAGCTACACTTTACTGCCTTGGCTTTTATGAAGAGTTGCTTAATATCAAAAAATTTGATATTAAATCAGAAAATCTTCCCTGGGACGCATATGATTCAAACAAACGGGAAAAGGTGCTTCTTGAAAAGTATGGTGCAGATGTCGGCCGGTCAATAATCGATGGTAATCCAACAGAACCTATTACCAAAGACGAACGCCTTAGAAGAGCAAATGCATTTGTTTCAGCTCTATCTCCAATAAAATCCGCCCTATCCTTTTTACCTTCCAGAAAAACTGTAGAAACTTACTATAAGACACTTAATGCTCCGCTTACAGCTGATGAAATAGGAATTGATAAATCATTGCTAAAAGATGCTCTTATGTATGCAAAAGATTATAGGGATAGATATACTGTATTTAAAACTGCAGAAGAGTTAGGGCTTCTTGAGGACATAGTAAACTCTCTTGTATAGGTAAAAAAGCTTTGTATGCATACCCAAATATTCTATTTTATTCTTTGTGTGGAATTATATGGTTCTATATGAATTGAAACAAAACAATCATGTCCAAGAATTCCCTGTATTTCACATTCAATAATGCTGGAAATATCATGTGCGTCGCTTATATTCAATTCGGGATTCACTAAAATATGCAACTCAACAGCATGCATGTTTCCCACATGACGGGTTCGTAGGTGATGATAGTCAAGAATATTTGTATTGTCCTCAAGCATCTTATTAATTTGCTCTAATTCATCTTCATCGATAGCTGCATCAGCCAATTGTCCAACGTTTGGTATTAATATTTGGTAGGCTGCTTTAAAAATAAAGATACTGACGACAATCTGTGCAACAGAATCTAAAAATGCAAAATTATCTCCTAAAAGCCATGCTCCTCCGGCTCCTATTACAACACCCAGTGATGATAAAGCATCTGAACGCTGATGCCATGCATTGGCAATCAATACTTCACTGACTATCTCTTTACCTGTTTTCATCGTATAACGGAATAGGATTTCTTTAACAATAAGTGACACCGCCGCTACTATTACTACAATAAATGCCGGGCTTTGTGCTTCTTCTCCTTTGAAGAATCCTATTAAATCAGCAACACCATTTTTCCCTATTGTAAATCCAGCAATAAACAATGCAACACTTACAAGAACAGTTGCTACAATTTCAACTTTTCCATGGCCGTAATTATGTTTTTCGTCAGCAGGTTTTTGAGTAATTTTTATACTGATGAAGACTATAATATCAGTAATAAGATCAGACAAAGAATGTATTCCATCTGCAACCAGAGCTCCACTTCTCCCTAAAAACCCTACTACAAGTTTCACTGCACTTAGTATGCAGTTTATTATGAAGCTTATGACCGTAACTTTTTTTGCTCTATTTCCTTTATCCACTCTGATAGCCTTTCATCGTAAATGCTTATATTTCTTTTTCCCTAAAAATCAACCCTTTAACCATATAGAATTAAAAAACTCCCCGAATTTAAGGAGAGCCGCTGTTTATATAAACAATTTTATGTAAACAGGTTTACCTGACCTTCAATGCTTCCATCTTCTTTGTCCTGCTGTCTTGCAATATCTTTTAAGCGTTCTCCGATAACCCAAAGCCCTTTGTCAATTTCTCGAAGACTAAGCCCAAGACGACGTTTCAGGTAATTACAGTATCCGACATATTCCAGATAATTATCCCAGTTCTTTGGTTTTGTATTTATAAAAACATTTCTGCCCAATTCTTCTCTATATGCAGCCCAGACTTTGTTATTAAGAATAGGATAATCCTTTGGGTTGAAAATATGAATAAAAAATGCGGGCATAACTATTGAATTTCGTGTAAGGCTTTTTGCATAATTTAGGAAGTTTTCTATTGGCAGATTGCCATTTTTAAATGCAAGCCCGGCCCATAGATTCTCATTTTTTACTGCTTCTTCAATACATGCATTATTACTTGGGGGCATACCGGATAAATAATACATAGTGCCGTTTACTTCAACACTTTCAATTGCAGCAATCGCTTCAGTATGAACTTTGCCTAAAAACCAGTGAAAAAGATGACGCACATCAGTTTCAAGCTGCTCTGCAGGCTCAACTGCTTTGCTGATTTTATTCAGATAGAAATTGTAAAAATCCTCAGAGTATTTTTTAGAATCGTAATCTTTAATTGCATCCAGTACTTCGGACCTGCCCGGCATAGTTTCACCCCGCATTCGTCCTTTGCTACATTTTAACAAAATTTATATATTATAACAAGAAACTCAGTCTTCAGATTACCGGCCTGCCTATTCAGTAATTTCAGTATTATACTTTTCCATTTCAGCTGAATAATCAACTGTTCTTTTGGTCTAGACAGATCTGGGGTCAAGAATAACCGCCTTTAAGGTGAGAAAGAATATTTTAATATCAAGCACTATTTAATAATTTCTTAATCTCGCGAAACCCTTCATTTAAACTCATTTACAATTCAAACAAGCCGGCATATTTTTCAGCTGATTTTATATGACTGTAAAAAGCTTTTACCTTTGATGCACGTTCATTAAGTTCTTCTTTACTTATGCTTTTAAAAAGAGCTATCAGGATTTTATTAGCAATTTCTCCATACTTATGAGGGTTGAATATATACCCATCACAATCTACTTCAGGTATTGCAGTTACAGATGGTATCTCTGTTGATAGAACTTTTGACCCGCATGCAAGAGCTTCTATTGGAGTATATCCAAATCCCATGTATCTCGATGCATTTACAAAAAGATCAGCATTTCGGTAGTAACCAAAAAGTATATCCCTGTTAATTCTGCCTGTAATAATTACCCTGCTTGCAAGCCCGTATTTTTTTATATACCTATAAGCACGCCCATTCTCATCTATTGTGCCAATTATTACAAGATCATGAGGCAACTCATCTTTTATTCTATTAAATGCCTTTACTACAGCAATCAGATTTTTTTGCTCTGTATCACTATTTACGGACAGGATAAATTTCTTTTTTAAAACTATGTCTACTCCGGGACGAATGTCTCCGACAGGATTATTTATTACTGTTATTTTTTCTTCTGGGATTCTTTTGTTTTTTGAAAGCAACTCCTCTTTTACAAAGTCACTTGAGGTTACTATATAATCAACTTTTTTAAGTTTTTTACTAATCTTATTTAAATTGCCACCGGATACTTTTTTTGATTTCAAACCGTGAACGGTAACAGCTGTTTTACAATTAATTTTAACATTCATAAGTGTGTGTGCATGAGGGTAATAAATTATATCAAAAGGAGTTTTCTTTATTTGTTTCTTTAGAATTCTTTTATAGAATTTCTTGCCACCCTTCTTCACTCCGATTACATGAAGCCTCGGATACAAAGATAAAAATTGCTTTTTTAGGGATTCTAAAACAAACACTGCAATCTGTTTCTGCTTATTAATACTGCAAAGCCCTTTAAGGATTGCAAGTGAAAAAACCTCCTCACCGGAGCCGGCTTCCATATTTTCGATAAATGTCAGGTCAATTCCGACTGTTTTCATATAAGGTTTTCCCCCTAGCATGCATTTTATCATATATCGTATCAGGCACAAACAATCCACCTGTAGTCCATACTATATGATATCCATCTGAATCAGTATTTTCAGTTATTTCAAGCCCCGATATTCCTGCTGCTGCAGATGGTTCAATTTTAATGTTTTCAGTTTCTTTCAAAATGTATAGAAGACGAAACATATCATCATCTCTGACTGTATAAAAACCATCACATAAGTATTTCATCATAGGTGAAACAAAATCAGAAGGACTTGCCACTGCAAGACCATCTAAATCAGTTATATTATCAAGTCCGTAGTCATTTACATTAAGATCCCCATATTTTTCTGTCATAACACTCAGTAGCATTGACGGAGATGTCACTGGCTCAGCAAAATAGCATTTAACTGAACTTCCAAAAACGTGCTTAAATCCAAAAGTAATCCCACCCGGTGCACCTCCGACTCCACATGGAAGATATAAATGAAGGGGTTTGCTTTTTGTTGGTGTAATATTATTTGCAGTAAGATCGTTTTTTATTCGCATGGCTGCAACCGAGTATCCCACAAATAAATTAATTGACCTTTCGTCATCAACAAAATGGATTGCGTCCTCCTTTTCAGCCTCTTGTCTTGCCATCATTGCCGCATATGTAAAATCACCGGCATGTTCTATGACTGCCACTCCATTTTCAGCTAATCTGTCCTTTTTCCACTGTTTTGCATCACGGGACATATGCACCCGCGCTTTATAGCCAAGCGCAGCACTCATAATACCAATGCTTAACCCCAGATTACCGGTCGAAGCTACACTCATAGTGTATCCGGCAAGAAAATCTTTAATTTTTGATTCTGAAATTTTGGTGTAATCTTCATCTTTACTTAGCATGTCGTTTTTTATAAGCAAATCTTCTGTTACCTTCATCACTTCATATATTCCGCCTCTGGCTTTAATGGACCCAGCGACTTCAAGATGACTGTCCATCTTCATATACAAGCTTCCCTTCATATTGGGAAACAATAATTTTTTCATTCCACTTATTTGCTTAAATGGAGATTCAATAACACCATCGTCGGTTTTAGGAAAGAGTTTAGCAATTAATGGTGCAAATCGTAACATTCTTCTTTCTGCATCATTAATATTTTCAATACCAATATCAAGTGTTTTTAGATATGCTTCAGGGTTTTCTACACATTTTTCATTACAAAAAAAGACAGGTCTTTTGTTTAGTATGTCATCCATAAGTTTATTCATTTATTATAACCTCTTTTTAAATGCTTTAGAAGTTTTAGCTATTTTTATAGTATTATCGTAAGATGCATCACCACAGATAATTAGCTCAATATCCTTGTGCGTTTAACTAAGTACAGAATTTACTTTGTTAGCTATATATCCGTCACTGTTATAAGCAGGCATTATACCGAAACCATTTCATTACTATAAGGTAGCTTTTTAGTATTCAATCCCGTTTCCCCTATTTGCTACTAATATCCTAACCCAAAACCTCACCAACTGCAAAACTTTTGTCCAAGGTATCCGAAGGATATCTAGGTCATTTGTCCCGAGTATCCGAAGGATATCTAGGTCATTTGTCCCGAGTATCCGAAGGATATCTAGGTCATTTGTCCCGAGTATCCGAAGGATATCTAGGTCATTTGTCCCGAGTATCCGAAGGATAACTCGGTCACCACTCAATCATCTATCAAATGTTATCACACGTACCCTAAGTTGGTTTTCTCATGACGTTCCTCAAAGCGATGTACCACAGTTTTAAAAAGAAACAAGGAACCTCGCATATGTCCTGATTACTATGTCACTAACCTAGTTAGAAACGTGTGACATAGTTATTGGACTAAATCAACTTCAGGTACGTCAATGCTAAACCTTCAATATGGTACTAATGTGAAAATGACGTTCCTCGATTGCTTTGCAATCTGCGGTACGTCATTCTAAAGAAAAAACCGCACCTTTTTCGGTACGGTTCTTCATATAAATCCGGCAGCGACCTATTTTCCCGGGACGTCGCCGTCCAAGTATTTTTGGCACGAGGAAGCTTAACTGCCGTGTTCGGTATGGGAACGG
>Ga0307989_1000172_pt1 | contig 48007 bp, 44 predicted proteins | sample EllFjometagen185_FD_203164 | JGI IMG/M metagenome (GOLD analysis project Ga0307989, IMG submission 203164) | Marine microbial communities from Ellis Fjord, Antarctic Ocean - #185 | ecosystem: Environmental > Aquatic > Marine > Unclassified | place: Southern Ocean | collected 2014-10-08 | reverse complement strand
CTAATAATTAATTTTTATTTACTATTTATTACTTAAGAGATAGATAATGGGCATTTGGAAATTTTTAACAAAACTTTTTTCACGGAATGTAAAATCCACTTTTGATAGTACCAGAAAGGGGTTCCAGAATGCCCTGTTAAAAATTGAAACAGGTGCTGATAATTTTTCTGATGAAAATATTATCAAAAAAGAGGTGATTGAATTATTGGAAATGTTTCCCGGTTCTCCAAAATTCTTAGGAAAAAACGTTATTTATCCCAAACCAAAAAGAAGACTTCTTATATTTCAAAAACATTTACCTGATCTCATCGATTTAAGAGATGCGGTTAGCCAATTACCAGGAAAACTAGAATTAGATTCACCCCGAAAAAAAATTCTAAGATTAGTCGAAAGCCACAAATATTTCCCAGATGTTCACGCACTCCATGCCATTCAAATTTTTAACGACACCATTCAAAGTAGTAATAACATAAAAAAAACTAACATTTTGAAAGGATCTTTAATAGAAATGACCAAAGCCATTATTAATGGCGGAATCACTATTTTTAATGTCACCTGGTTTATTAAAATATATTTAAAGTATTTGGAATTGCTAAACATTAATTATACCAATCAACACAAAGCCATGGTTAATCATTTTTCTCAAACCATAAGAATTCAATCAAATGATATTCATAAAAACCAGGTCTGTATTTCAGCCTTGATGACCATTGCAGACAAACTCGGTGGATTGACACTGCTGAATCAACGGTTGCGAGGAACACCTTTTTTTAAAACTTCTATCTCAAATAGTGAAATCAGAGGTGCCTGCTCAGCCATTATTGCAGGAGAGGATAATAAAGAGATTTCACACGGGAAAGATGCCAAGAGTATTATGTGGGTATTGTTAACCTTCCTGTTACTTTTTTCCAAGATACCTATTTTAAAAAGCCACGTCAGCAAAAAATTGTCCATCATACCCAATCTTAATCGGGATTTAATCCTTCAAAAATTTATGGTGACATCAATGCAAACCCTGACAGATTTCAGGTTGACTTTTGCTGTAGGTGATCGGGAAAAAGCTAAAATACAAGCATCAAGACTGTTCAACAAGTCCTCTGAATTGATAAAGCAATATTTGGAATATTCGATCCTTACAAAAGCGTATGAAGTAGAACCCTTTCTAAAAGCAGCCTGGATTACTAAAGAAAGTGTGGGGCTATTTTCAGACTCGGAATACCAAAAAATGGTTAATCAATCTATGCATTACCTCAAAACGGTCCTTAGTAAAAGCAGAAAACTAAAAACGATGAGTGACCAAGCTTTGGTGCTTCAAAACCATTTAATCAATATAAAAACAGAATATGGATGGTCCATATAAGTCTCTTAATTAAAATAGACCACTCTAAAAACCGAACAAAGATTTTCGTGGTTTTATTAATTCAAGCTCAAATATTAAAACAGCATTAGCTGGAATAGCACCCGGTACACCCTTTTTTCCATATCCCAGTTCCGGAGGAATGAAAATTTCCCATTTACTGCCTTTTTGCATCATCAACAAAGCTTCGGTCCACCCCTTGATAACACCATTGACTTTAAATTCCGCCGGCCTCCCTCTTTTATAGCTGCTGTCAAATTCATTGCCACTAACTAGTTTTCCAACATAATGCACCTTTACCGTGTCATTGGTCCGGGGAAATTTTCCTTTTCCTTTTTTGATCTCCCGGAATTGCAAACCTGAAATAGTCGTCGTAATTTCAGGTTTTAGGGCGTTTTCTTTTAAAAAGTCCTGACTCATTTTTCTTCTCTTTATATTCACAAAAATTTGACTATTGATTCCATAGATAATGAAGCAATTTTATGGTAATCGTCCACCCTAATTGATCAGTGTTTATTGTGTTCTGAGTGTTTCCAACTCACAAAATGACATGTCTTGCCAGCCCGATATTTTTTATTTATGATTCAAATACCGTATTGCAATTGAGTTGAACCTTCTTATTTAAAGCGACTGTTGTTTGACCCCTTCGATAATCACAGGGCATCCTGAGCCTCAAATTTGCTATTCCCTGAGCGAACAGGCTGTGTCACAATTACGTTTTCTAGATAAATACCTAAACTAATGAAAGCAATTCAATCCATTAAACGATTATCCAATGGCCAATCTTTTCAACTGGCAGCCTTAGGAGATTCATTAACCAGTGGCTGGATGGTTCAAAAAGGATATCTGGATTACCTGGCAGAAATGCTGAAGAGCAATTATCCAAAGGCACAAATTAAAATAGCTAATCTTGGATTACCTGGTGATACCGCCAGAGGGGGACTTTTTCGTCTTCAACGCCGGATCATCAAAGATAAGCCGGATGCAGTGTTGATTCAATTTGGTATTAATGATTTATATTCGGATATTTCAGCTGACGATTACCAAAAAAATATCTCAGCCATGATACAATGGATCCAAAATGAATTTGCCGCAGAAATTATACTGGTAACATCAGTTTGTTTTAAATCCCCCGGAGAAAATGCCGCCATAAACACCTTTTATCAAAAGCTGGAAGAACTTTCTGAAAAATATTCCGTCCCTTTAGCAAAGGTTCACGACCATTGGCAGGCAGAGCTGCAAAAAGGAACTCCCTATGACAGCATTGTTAAAAATGACTATGTCCATCCCACTGAGGCTGGATACCAACTAATGGCAGAGGCCATTTGGTCAGTATTTAAATTGTAAACTCAGGATTTACAAAATTCTCGGTTTTTTTACTTGACGTTTTAAATTCATAATAATATTTATTGGGGTTCAGTTTATCTTTGCATTTCAGTTCTATAGTGAAATATGCTACAGATCAAGTGTTTTTACCCGATATTAAACCCAGCAAATTTTCTTGACATTTTTGAACCGATTCATTCTTTGCGCATTTTAGCCGCAAAACTTACCACACCTTTAACTTTTCCACCATCTTATACATTTGTTTCGAAATCCTTCTAACGATGCTGTTATAGGACAGAATGCCAACATTGGGGCTGCAAAATAATTATTAATAGTTAAAAAAGAGAACATCATGATCAGCACTTCAAATATTACCTTAAGTTTTGGCGACAAAAAACTTTTTGAAAGCGTCAGTATTAAATTTACCTCCGGGAATTGCTACGGGTTAATCGGTGCCAATGGATCGGGTAAATCGACATTTCTCAAAATCCTTTCCAGGGAAATTGAAGCCCTAAGCGGATCTGTGGATATTACTAAAGGTGAGAGACTATCGGTTTTACAACAGGATCACTTTGCTTATGATGAATATTCAGTCCTTAAAACCGTTTTAATGGGAAACAAAGATTTGGTAAAAATAATGGAAGAAAAAGATGCCATTTATGCCAAACCCGATTTTTCTGATGAAGATGGTAACAGAGCTGCAGAACTGGAAAGCGAATTTGCAGAAATGAATGGCTGGGAAGCTGAATCGGACGCCGGTATTATTTTAGCAGGATTAGGAATAGTAAGCAGTGATCATGATAAATTAATGCAAGAAATGAATTCGGCAGAAAAGGTCAAGATCCTTTTAGCTCAGGCTTTGTTTGGACAACCGGACAACCTACTTCTGGATGAGCCCACCAACCATTTGGACATTAAAGCCATCCAATGGCTGGAAAATTTCCTGCTGGAGTTTAAAAATACAGTAATTGTCGTATCCCATGACAGGCATTTTTTAAATAAGGTTTGCACCCACACTGCTGATGTCGATTATAGTCAAATAACGATTTATCCGGGTAACTACGATTTCTGGAAGCAATCTAGCGAACTAGCGCTTCAATTACGTTCCAATGCTAATAAGAAAAATGAAGAAAAAGCTAAAGACTTGAAAAACTTTATTGCACGCTTTAGCGCTAATGCTTCCAAAGCAAAACAGGCGACTTCCAGGCAAAAACAACTTGAAAAACTAGAACTGGATAATTTACCACCTTCAACCCGAAAATACCCCTTTGTTGGTTTTGAACCCAATCGGGAAGCGGGCAAAAATCTGCTATCGGTCTCAGGTTTGACTAAAAGTATTAATGGTCTCAAAATTCTAGATAATATTAGTTTTTCTTTGAAAAAAGGAGATAAGGTTATTTTTTCAGGTGCCAATGATATTGCCAAAACCACCCTTTTCAAAATTCTGGCTGGTGAGATGGAACCTGATGCGGGAACATATGAATGGGGAGTAACGACTTCTTTATCCTATTTTCCAAAAGACAATGCTAGCTATTTTGATAACGATAAATACGATCTGCTCAACTGGTTAAGCCAGTATTCAGAAGACAAGGAACCATCATTTGTCCGTGGTTTTTTAGGGCGAATGTTATTTTCCAGGGATGAAGTATTTAAGAAAACCAGTGTCCTTTCGGGGGGCGAAAAAGTCCGATGCATGCTGGCTAAGATGATGTTGTCCGGTGCCAATGTTTTGCTAATGGATGGACCAACGGATCATTTAGATCTGGAAAGTATCATCTCCGTGAATGAGGGATTAAAACGCTTTCCAGGAACCCTGTTATTTGCCTCTCATGACCGTGAGTTTATTGATACAGTAGCTAACCGCATCATCGAAATTGATGTTCAGTTAACTAAAGACAAGTATCTGGATTTTGATCAAAATTTAGATCTGGCGGGATAAAGTTTTTATATTTTACTTAAATCGATCAGCTGTTCTTTGGGTTCGATCGATTTAAGACTACCTGCTTTTACAAGTTTATCATAACAGCAAACCCGATTTCTGCCATTTTCCTTAGCATAATAGAGTGCCGTGTCAGCCCGATCGACAATGACATGGGGTGAAATATATTCATCAATAATAGCAAATCCAATACTGGCAGTTACATGCTCCACCTTTGGGAACTCATGCTTTGCGATCTCACGACGACATCTTTCAAAGACTTTACCAGCCTGCTCGGGATCAACATTTTTTAAAATAACAACAAACTCTTCCCCGCCGTATCGAAACAGTAAATCATTATGCCTGAAAACTGTTTTAATAATCTGTGAAAAGATTAACAACACTTCATCCCCAATTAAATGTCCAAAATTGTCATTAACCCGTTTAAAAAAATCAATATCTAATATACCGATTGCTGTAAAAGGTTTTTGGTCAGAAGCATAACTAATATGTTTCTCAGGCTCAACCTCAATAACATTCATTAAATCATTGTATGCCATGCGGTTCAATAAACCGGTTAGGGGATCATGATCTTTGCTATGGAGTAAATAGACCAAATCATTGAAAATATCAATTAACTGTTCAATGAGTGCTTTCGTGAGATCATCAAAAACAGGCATTTCTATTTCAGTAATATAAACGACTTTTTTTAATGAGATTATGGGATACATATGTGTGGTAATATTATTGGATATTTGATCCAAGGCCACGGATTTTCGATCTAATATACAGCGATTCAACGGATCCTCTTTACCATCAATCTCAATCGAATGATCATAATCCTGAGTATTAATAGCTACCAGATGGTTCTTACGATCTCCTTTGATTCGAATCCGACAGAGTTCAAAAACCCTTACCCGGCTATTTAGGAAGGTTGACTCAAATACCTTAATAAATGATTTTATCAAGGCATCTTTATTTTTTTGAGCCGTGAGTTCCTTGATAAAATCCAAAATACTTGATGGTTCCATAAAGTAATTTTATTCTACTGGTAATCTTAAGTTTGAATGATATTTTAAAATCATAATATCAAAGTCTAAATAAATAAATGATTTATGAATATTCATTTTTTGAATTTCAATCTATCATTCATTAATAATATTTGTCATCAGGCAAGGATACCATTGATTTAATATTTCATATTACCCCCCTATCTACAGCCAAAAACATGCTTAGAAAAACCAGGATGAATCAACGATTTTCGATCCATACGGCTGATTTTATGTAAAATAGTTGGAGACACCTTATCAAAATGTTTATAGGTATTGAATAGAAATATATAGGCTTTGACGATTACCTCCAAATTCTGGTTGAATCTCAAATTACAGCCACAATTTTAACTTAATAAGCACCAAAAATATGGGTCATTTAGTAGGAAAAGACATCTACCGCAAACTTGGGGAAAAACTGGACAGCATGTATGTTCGAACCCCGTGGAGTGATAAACTATACCAGATTATCAAAGAACTATACAGCGAACCGGAAGCCCGTCTGATTGTTGAAATGCCACTGGGAATTGTTGATTTAAAAACCATCACCACTACCAGTTCCTTCAATAAGCAGCAGATTCAAAATTTACTGGATGACCTTATTGGTAAAGGGTTAATCATTGACTTTGGAGAGAACTCCAAAAAGCTCTACACGATTTCACCCATGGTCGTTGGTATTTTCGAATACACCATGATGCGAACCAGGGGTGAACTGAATCCAAAACTGTGGTCAAAACTATTTAATGATTACATGATGGGAGATGATTCTTTTTTCAAGGCCAATTTTGAATCCGGACAACAAATATCTGTGATGCGTACCATTCCTCATGGAGAATCCCTGGTACCATCGGAATTTGTAGAAATTCTAGACTATGAAAAAGCAGAGGGACTAATCAAAGATCATAAGCGATTTGCTGTGGGTATATGTTCCTGCCGCCATGAAAAACATCACCTGGATGAGAAAAAATGTGAAGTACCTCTGGAAAGCTGTACTTCTTTTGGACAGGCAGCCGAATACATGATTGAACATGGATTTGCCCAAGCCATTTCCAAATCCGAAATGCTGGATAATCTCTCCCGATCAAAGGATTTTGGACTTGTACTCAATACCGACAATGTTAAAAATGAAGCCTCGTTCATGTGCCATTGTTGCGGATGTTGTTGCAATCTACTGGTAGGGATTCGTAAATTTGGTTATGCAAATATTGTGGTTACTTCAAACTACATCGCCACTGTTGATGATTTAAATTGTGACGGATGCGGAAAGTGCGCTAAAGCCTGCCCCATCAATGCGATTACAATGAAAAAAGACAATAAGCCTGATTCAAAGAGAAAAAAGTTACCGGAAATCGATACTGAGTTTTGCCTGGGATGTGGTGTTTGTGCTTTAAGCTGCCAACCTAAGAGCCTTTTATTAACCCACCGTCCCCAAAAAGTTCTGCACCCGGAAAACTTAACGGAGCGCATTATTCTTCAGGCATTGGAACGGGGTACCTTACAAAACTTTATGTTTACAAATCCCCACAAAATAACCCATCAATTCTTACGAACCCTGATTGGCAGTTTTTTAAAACTGTCACCGGTAAAAAAATCATTAATGAGTGACCAACTCAGATCCCGGTTTTTATCTGTTTTGATGAAAAATCGAAGTGCCTAAACGCATATTGATTATATTATGGCAAAAATTATTCTTATTTTCTCTGTCATTTAAAAAATACTCAAAACGCCTTCCGGCGGGCGTCCCAATATTGCCTTATCTCCATTCACAACAATTGGACGTTCAATGATTATGGGATTTTCCACCATGATTTTTATCCATTCAGCCTCGCTGCGTTGATCACTGGCGCTAAGTGCCAGTTCTTTAGCAACCGCTTCATTAAAACGAATAATATCTACTGGTTTTTGAGCCATTTTTTTTAATATTAATTGTAATTCTTTTTCTGCCAGGGGGGTATCCAGATATTTAATGATTTCCGGTTCAATGCCATTTTTTTGCAACACTTCCAATGTCGCTCTACTTTTACTTCAACGAGGATTATAATAAATCTGAGCCATTTTTTCTCTCTTTTGAGATGAATATTAATATCAAATTTGAAAACATATACATGAATAATTTGCTAGCACGAATGTCATGTATGCTTTGCAAAGTTGCAATCAATCTATAGCGCTTTTCAATCGTATTGAACCGTTTTACTATCATTCAGAGTTTCTTGAAACAGTGCCCGGTAAGATGTTTGCAACAAATTTGGTATTGTCATCCTGACGAGGTACGAGGAAGGATCTTATCGCTGAGAGATAGAGATTCTTCGCCAGCTGGCAATTCAGTGCTCAAGGATGACAAAAAGCTGATAAAAGTTCCAACACAAAGGCAAACGGCGGCAAGTTCCTCAATTAAAAAATTAACGGGAGCCTGACATCTTTTCCAGTAGCCTTTTTCCTGCTTCATCAAGTGTAGACCCAAAGGACAATATACCTTCTTCGTGACCGCCCATCACCATAACCCCCACCTTTTTAAAAGCAGAATGGTGATAAAGTCTGATAATTTCTTTGGCCATTTCAGGCGTTCCATATTTGGCCGAGGGATCGGAGGTGGGGAGTTGGAACTTTAATATTTGCCAGAATTTTTTTGAATGGACATGGATAACAGCTTTGATCGTAGGATCACAATCATAAACAGCGGCATGGGTCATTGATTCTGAAGAAGCATGAACTTTGCCCGAGCAAACGACCCGGTTTTTTTCCAGATTATAACTCGATACCCTGGTGAAATGATCCGAAAGCAATATGGGGATATTACCAGTAGCAGTTCCACTAATAATAAATTCTTTGGTAAATCGGGAACGAATACTGATGTTTCCATAACCGATACCATTTTCATAAGCACCGATATATTTCAGGCGATACAATTTATCCCGCCACATAAAAATCTCATCCAAATCCCAGTCCGCCGGAGGATAATTTTCATTCAACCGGGATTGAAATTTTACATAACCTTCATCCATATAACGACTATACCTTGTTGAACACCCTATTACTTAATACAATTAAAAGATTGGATGACTTAAATTGCATCAATTAAAGGAATAAAACAAGTTAAAATAGATATAGGAATTATTGAAAAAGCCATTTTTCAATCCGGTCAAATAAAAAAATTTAACCCAGTACCTCAACATCAACAGTATGATTTAGAGCTACCCCCAGGGTGTTTTTTATAAAATTCAATTCTCCCGATGTCGCACTGGGGCAACCGTTACAGGCACCCTGAAATTGAATAAAGACTTTGTCTCTTTCTACTTTATCAACACTTAGTCCACCACCATCAGCTTCTAGCACCGGTAATACCTTATCCGTCAATACCTGGTTGATTTGCCCCTCCCACTGCTCCTGAGGAAAATCAGTCAAAAACACCTCCTGGTCAGAAGCCTTTAATGCCTCCTGTATTTTAGAAAAACCTCCAATAACATAGTGAACATCCTCAAAATTATTCTCAACCAGAAGTTTCAGCGATCCAATAACAGTCTCTTCATCACCGGCGTATAAAATAATTTTAGATTGGGTTGGCATTTGGGCCACATAATCCTCTAAATAGTTTGCCGGTAATGAGTAAGCACCCATCAAACGTTCTTTATCGTAATCATCCTTTGATCTCAGATCGACCACGAATGATTGCTCATCTTCATTTCTGCGATGTCCCAGACAATCATCAGCAGACATTCCATAGGACGTGGCATCAAATGTTTTCTTAATTATATTTTTTCCCATCACAAATTTCTTCTTTAAAATTAATTTATTAACCCCTTTTTAAGTTAAAAATATCAGTTTCGAGTTTGACTTCAATTTTATATAGGAGTAATTTAGTCATGTATAACAAATAAACTTAAACTCGGCAAGATATTTGTTGAATTTGTTGAATTTGAAAAACATGTCAAACTAGAAGCCAGAGTATCAACAGAATTAAGCCAACCTTTTTCAAAATGGCCACCATGAAAAAATTTGTTTTGATTATTGCTGTTTTCATCACCTTTTATGCGTTAGAAATTCTTGGAAGTGAGCCCTTTAAAATTAAAACCATCACCAGGAATTTACAATATCCATGGGGAATGGTTTTTATTGATGATCAGACGGCACTTGTCACAGAAAAGACCGGTAAAATTAAACAAATTACATTAAACACAGGTAAGCAAACCACTATTTCCGGCGGACCTGAAGTAGTAGTTGTTGGGCAGGGAGGACTACTGGATATAGTAAAACATCCTTTATTCGATCAAAATCAACTGCTTTATTTTTCTTATAGCAAGCAGATCGGACAGCAAAATACCACGGCAGTGGCTAAGGGACAACTGCATAGAAATGAAATTAAAAATATCCATGATATCCTTATCACCAATGCCACCAGCCAGGGGGGCCATCACTTTGGATCCCGACTGGCCTTTGATAAAAATGGCTTATTATATGTGACGGTGGGTGAGAGAGCAGATCGAAAACGAGCACAACTACTTGGTTCTCATGCAGGAAAGGTATTAAGGATCAGGGATAATGGCGCTATCCCGAATAATAATCCATTTATCAATAAAGCCAATGCCAAACCTGAGATATTTACCCTGGGACATCGCAATCCTCAAGGATTAGTGTATGATGCTGAATCAGATCGAATGTGGGTTCATGAGCACGGCCCCAAAGGTGGTGATGAAGTTAATTTATTGAAAGCCGGTGTTAATTATGGCTGGCCGGTGATTACCTATGGCAAAGAGTATAGCGGTTTTAAAATTACGGATAAAACCCATCATCCTAATATGGCACAGCCGGCCTGGCAGTGGACACCATCCATTGCGCCATCAGGAATACTGATTATAACGGGTCCTCAATTTCCAGAATGGCGTGGTGATTTATTGGTTGGGGCCTTAAAATTTCGTCTGCTTTCTCACCTGTCAATGAATCAGGAAACAGTAACTTCAGAAAAACGATATCTAAAACATTTGAAGGAGCGGATCCGAGCAATAAAAATGGGTCCCAAGGGAAACATCTATCTACTGACAGATAGCGCCAAGGGACGCCTGATCAAGTTATCTCCTGCGTCGAAATAATTGATTAACAACAATTTTTAAATATTATTTTCTATACTTTATTCATCTAATATTTTATCTTAACAAGACAGTTTTAGTCTCGTTATGTAATTTTAGTATTAACTATTTTTTGAGAGGTAAATTATGGCTATTTTATTACCAGATCTTCCCTTTGCCAAAGATGCTTTAGCACCGCATATTTCTGCCAATACTTTGGATTATCATTATGGTAAACACCATAATGCCTATGTCACTAATTTAAATAACCTGCTGACAGGTTCTGAGCTGGAAAGCGACGCACTGGAGTCTATTATTAAAAAGACCTGGGGTAAGGCTGATAAAGTTGGTGTTTTTAATAATGCCGCACAGGTTTGGAATCACACCTTCTATTGGAACAGCATGAAAGCAAACGGTGGTGGTCTACCGAATGGAAATGTTGCTGATTTGATCAAGGGAACTTTTGGCTCATTTGAAAACTTTGTTACAGAGTTTAAGCAGGCCGGAGCGACACAATTCGGGAGTGGATGGGCCTGGTTGATTTTAGATAATGGTCAATTGAAAATTACCAAAACAGCCAACGCTGACACACCCATTGCCCACGGACAAACCCCACTGCTAACGGTTGATGTTTGGGAACATGCCTATTATCTGGATTACCAGAACCGCAGGCCGGACTATTTGGCTGTCTTCATTGAGCATTTAATCAATTGGGATTTTATTAATTCCAATTTAAGTTAACGGCCTATGCAAATAGTTATTCAGGTCTTTGTTGATCCTTGATGTGGCCATTTGAGCCACACAAGGATTAATCATTTAACCCCTATAAATAAAAAGGAACGAATGATCGAGCTAAGTGACAAAAAATGTGTTCCCTGCAAAGGTGGCGTCCCTCCCTTAAAAGGAACAGCGCTGAATGAACTTTTTAATGAATTGAAGGAAGGATGGGAATTGATTAATGATCACTACCTGGAGAAAACCTTCCGTTTCAAGAATTTTAAACAAGCCCTGGCCTTCACCAATTTAATCGGAGAACTGGCTGAGCAGGAAAATCATCATCCTGATTTTTATTTAGCCTGGGGGAAAGTAAAGTTAACCATCTGGACGCATAAGATTGATGGTTTGACAGAGAGTGATTTTGTCTTTGCTGCTAAATCGGACCAACAGTTTCAAACATAAACCTTTTTTTTCAAAACAGATCTTCTTGGACTGTATAGTTTTTTAGCATCTCAATGGTTAAGGGTTCCTTTAATAAAGCGCTCCAGGTTTCTATTTCATCTTCGGGCATCTGGTAACGCGAAACCATTTTCATCGAAATTGTACCAGAATCCTTAATTTCATTACAGCTTTTTTTAGCCATTTCCAGATTTGGATTTAAGATCTTAGAATGCTGAAAAGCATCTGAGCGAATACCATAATGGGTGCACCCTAAGAAATACCATGAATTTTTACTGGCCTGCCCGGTGAATTGTTTTATCTTTTTTTCCACCTGGTCCTGGCGAGAAATTGCCGTTTGAAGCCCCGGACAGGCAATCTGCTCAATCTGCTCTTTTTCCCAACCTTTTACCAATAATCGCTTAAGATATGTGTTTTCATCAATGGTCGTTTCAGTACCAAAAATAGATACAGTATCATTAATGGGGAGTGTTTTTTGAATTAGTTCCAGTCCAACATCGATAATACTTTTTATGGGTATCGTACTATTTTTAACAAAATTCGTATCTTCAATTAATGTTGACAGTGTGTTGCAAGCAACCAGTATCTCATCAGGAGCACAATACTTTTTAATCCCAACCAGGGCCCTATCAAACATTTGGATTTTTGACGTGCGATCCGGAATTGCATTATAGCCATAATCATCGGCATAACAGGCATTAAAATAACTAATTTCAGCCGCCTTCTGCTGTTTTTTCAACAGATGAACCAAATCTGCACATACCGTTAATCCACCATAACCTGAATCAGTGATACATATTTTCTTCATACTTTTTTTAGCCTTTCCCCTTTAAGGAAAAATATACCTAGCACCTTGTTTGCCCCAACCACCAAAATCTGAAATATTATTTTGAGACCAGGAATCGTTATAATGAACCAGCAACATTTTCTTTTTTATCTCAGGAGGTAGCACCTGCAACTCTTCATGGGAAACATGTACCCCTCCGGTAAAAAACTGAACGTCCTGAAACATCACTTCTGATCGATCGGCATAAATATCAATTAACTCCTGATCAAATTGCGTATCTCCGGAAAAAAACACCCGATTATCAATAAACAATCCATAAGAAATCATAGCCGATTTCCAGCTGTCTGCGCCTTCCGGTAAGTGGAATGTTCTAAAAAGCTCTAATGAGATTCCCTGATAGTTAATTTTAAAAATTTGCCTGGTACTGTTTGGTTTTAAACAGGGGTGAACAGTTTCAAAAAAATTAGTGAATGATAAAAATCCGGAAGGGTTATTTGATATTTCGTTATAAGCGAGACTTCCTTTTAAAGATTCATCCCAGAGTTGTTTTTGATAGTCTTTGGTGATGATCATCTTCAATTTAGGCTTGTCCATAAAACGTCTGCCCACATACCGGTTCATCAAGGCCAACGCCTCCATACCGCCAATATGGTCACTATGGGAATGTGTAGGGAGCACAACTTCTATATCTGTCGCCTCCAAACCCGCCATTTCACGCAGTGCCGCAACCCCAGTAGTCCCAAAGTCTACTAAAATATGCGTGTCGCCTTTAATAATTAGAAAATTTGTTTGAAAAAGCGTTTTAGCAAACGCAGACCCAGTTCCAATGAAGAACAATTCCAACTCACCATCATTCCTTAAAGAGAGCTTTCCAGTATTTTTTACAATTTTCAATTCGTTTACTCTTTTCCTAATTCCGTTAATTTGCTAACCAATATTCCAAAACTGATATTGGTCTCAGAATCAGGTGGTCATTTTTCGATCACTTACTGAAAATAAATATTATAAACAGTAAAAAGTACATAATAAGCTATTATTAACTATCAGTCAAAAAGAACATGATAACTATCCTTCTAATGATTGTTTTTATGAAGATTAGGATCTAAATACAAAAAAGTACCTATTTGATTGATGATATTTTTGATTGACTTAAACAGGACTTAATATATCCTTATGTCTTATATAAAAAATTAAATAGCATTCAACAATTAACATTTGCAATGAATCATGAATAAAAGGTCGCTATCATCTCTTTTAATAATAACAATTTGGATATCCATTAACATTTCAACCTTAGAAGCGATTGAACGTAAGCAAGAGCAGTTTTCCACCAACAATAATTATATCGTTGCGCCAGCTCCCTACAGTGTTCCTGGAATCGGACAGGGGATTTTATTGGTAGCTTATGCCGGTAATGTTTTTGAAGGCTATACCGATCTTTTTATTACGAAGACAGCCGGGGATGTTGAAGGGCTGTTTTATGCTGTTAGGGATCTTCACTTGATTGAGGAACGATTATTTTTTGAAATGTTTTCCGGAGACATCGATAAGGCTGCAGTCATTAGTTATAAGCAACGCGGAATGGATTCTGATCAAGATGATTATAATATTCTGGAATCGACAGACATCTCTTTTCGCGGTGGTTCTGCAACTTTAAGTTATTTTGATCGAATGCTGGAATTGAGTTTTCAATATGCCTATGGTGCCGCATCGTTTAACCGCATCTTAGATAAAGATGGCAATGTAATCGCAGAGGGTAGTGAACAAAAAAATGAGTTTTTAAGATATATGTATACCATGACAATTGATTATACCGATGACTTACAAGACCCCAGAGAAGGCATTCGCCTGGAAGTATCCTATGAAAATGCTGGTCTGGATAAGTCATCAGTATCGACACCAGAACAATACATTGTTGATTATAATTTAACCTTCTATATACCTATCTTGAGTTTTAGCACCCTGGCACTAAATTACTTCCAATCCGATGCCTTTATCACCAAAGCGGGTGAAACTGATTTAGCCATCATTGAGCAGGATTTAGGGATCGACTGCACCGGCAGATCTGATGAAACAGAATGTGAAAGTGCCAAACAAGCCGTCATTGAAAATACCTATGCCGAAAACAAATACGGTACGGCTTCCAACCTGGGTGGTGCCATGCGTTTAAGGGGATACCCTCAAAATCGTTTCAGAGCTGCTCATCAGCGATTTTATGCCGCTGAATTCCGATGGAATTTAAGTGATGAAAACAGCCCCTTTGACTTGTTCTTCATGAAGGATATTCGTACCAGTACGCAACTCGCACTTTTTTATGAAACAGCCACCTCTGCAGATCTAACAGAGGATTTAGGGAAAACCTGGAAATCAAATTACGGTGTCGGGTTTAGACTTATTACCCGCTCCGGATTTGTTTATCGATTCGATCTTGCTGAAGGAGACGAAGGCAGTCAAGTCGCTGCCTTTTTCAACTATCCCTGGGAAGGTTTTTGAAATCAAACATTTCAACAACGTCCCCTATTTTTATTTAATAAAAGACGTTTTAGATCTTCGGGAACAAGTCTTTGATAATCATCAAAATAGCCCAATTCCCTCCAACAAGCGGTAAATTCTTCGCCATTGTCTTCTACTACTTTCAATTCCCGTTTTGAATAGATTGATCTGTCTTTGAATGTCGCATTATAAACAAAGACAATTTCATGTTTTGGATTTCCTTCATAGGTAAATATATTCTCCAAAATCCCGATTAAGGCAACATCCTCTATTTCCTGGCCAAGCTCTTCGCGCGTTTCTCTAATAATGCAACTTTCCGATGTTTCCTGATAATCAACCCCCCCCCCGATGGGTCGATGAAAAGGTAGCTTTTTAACTTCATCAAAATGACTATAGGTCAAAATTCTATTTTCATTTTCGAAAACACAGATTGCAATGGGTCTTATTTCATTTTTATTCATAATAGCTAAATAACTTTATTCCATAACTGAAGTGAATAGTTTATCAATTCGGACTGCCCCGTCAACAACTCTACCAGGGTCAGCAAAGGCTATCGTTGCATTCCCGCCGTAAATATTCCAGCACCAATTAAGGTACTCCCGCTAGCGCGATTAAACCATTTGCGAACATTACTCTGCCTAACCCTTTCACTTAATCTACCGGCAAAAATGGCATAAATGGATATATTAACAAGTGCCAGAATTAAGAATGTTGATCCAAGGATTATCAACTGAATCAGTACTGGCTTCGTTGGATCTATGAAGTGAGGAAAGAAAACCACAAAAAAAGCAATTCCTTTGGGATTGAGCGCTGTCACGACAAAAGAACTTCTGAATAGCTTAAAGGCTGATCTGTTTTTGACGGTCTCTGAGGCTAAACTTTTATTTTGGGTGGTTTTCAATTGTTTTATTCCAAGGTAAATTAAATAGATGGCAGCCAACCATTTAAATGTCAAAAACAACTCTGCCGATGTTGACATGAGGGCTCCAAGTCCCATCAGTGAAAGCGTCATGGCCACAAAATCTCCACATAAAACACCCGTTACTAATGGAACGACCGATATGCGACCATAATTGGAGGCCTGGCTGATTACCAAAACAACAGTAGGACCCGGAACAATCAAAATTAAAGCGGCTGCTAGTCCAAATGTCATCCAAATTTCAAAACTCATTCATATTAGCTTTTTTAAAGTTATCAAATTATTAACAAATCAGCGTGATCATTTATATCTTATCTGATCCATCCCTTACGCTCAGACTGTCGAAAGAACCAAATCAATAACACTGCCACCACAATCGGCATCAAAATAATCCCCATAATCTCACCGGCACCGAAATCAATCCCAACACTAAAGGTATGGATCATAGTCACAATCACTCCTAGCAAAGATGCGACTAACAAATAATAGGCAGCCGACTTCCTGAACAGCAGTAACAGACAGCCAAGGGTACCACCGAAAACAGCAACGGCAAAAGCGATTGTAGCCCAAAGGGGTCGGCCTTCAATGATGGCACGCTCGGATTCGCGATAGTTGGCGAGTACATTTGGATCCATCTGCAAGTAGAAGTTGATAAGGCCCATAAAATTCCAGGCCAAAGCGATAGCGCTAATTGCCCAGAAACTCCAGTGAACCGGACCAGGTTTTACATCTTTCATTGTATCTCCCTCTTTTTTATTAATCATTTTCTAACGCAGTCAGTTTAGCGACTATTGCAACTAAGGACACCAAAGAAGCCATCGCATCTCGAGGAACCATCGATCCTTCTTTTATGTAAATTTAATATTAGCTTATTACAAAAAAAGCACAGCGTCTAGATCACAGGCCCATATGTATCAACTGAAAAAGACCTTTATTATCCACTGCTTGAAAGGAACTCTGAATCCTGTTTAATAATTTGAAGCATCTTTTTTCGAATGATACCACTGAATGGTTTAATAACAAACCAGTATAAACCAAAGGTTATCCTTGCAACACGACCAATACCTAAGACTCTGGTTTCAGTACTTAACTTCGTTTGGGACGAATTGAGTTTCTCAAGATGAAAATTCCAGACACATTTTATCCTGGCAGAAATAGCATTGTTAACAAAGTCATCATAGGTGGTAATGGGTTCGATTTTTGTTCTTACCCAAAATCCAATTAAGTTTTCTGTCGGAAACGCTTCTTCGATATTGGTGAATCCAATATCAGCAATAAAGCCCTGCAAATTTAATCTGTTGGTCGGCAAACCCCTTAGTTTGAATAGTAATTTGATTAGTTTTGATTTGGATAAATCAAAATTCTTTGACATATCAAATACTGTTTCAATGGAACCATCGATAACGATCTCGTGATATTCGCTAAACGTATACTCTGGTAAATACTTATCAATGAGTTTATCATTAGCCATATTTATAACCTGATAGCAGTTCTCTCGATGATATTGTGAATTTTTGACAACACCGACCCACATAACCACTGAAAACGAAACAATAATATATTATAAGGGCTTTGTTAACTCTAATACTATTTTTTGTCCTGTTATCCCATCTGCACTTTCGCGAATGTGTATCTATTTTTTCCAGAATTCTTACTGACATACATCGCTTCATCTGCCTTTTTGATCAGATTGTCCGCTGAATCACTGTCAACAGGGAAAACAGCTATTCCGACACTTGCCCCTACTGTGAGCTGAAGTCTTTTGAAAGGCACCGGTTGCGATACGATTTTAATTGTCTTTTCAGCAATTGACCTTGCAACATCCTTCGATTCAAAATCTGTAATAATCAGAAGAAACTCATCACCACCAATTCTGGCTACTGTATCAGTCGCACGTACACAGGAAATTAAGCGTTTTGCAACTTCTTGCAGTAAAGCATCTCCCGCATCATGGCCATGGGTATCATTAATGCTTTTAAATCCGTCAAGATCAACAAACATTGCAGCCGCCAATGTTTGTTTTCTTTTTGACACTGTTATGGCCATGGACAAGCGATCGTTAGCTAACCTTAAGCTAGGTAAATCCGTCAACGCGTCGTGAGTCGCAAGATGACGAATTTTTTCTTCAATATGCTTTTGCCGACTGATATCCGTATGAGTACCTGCCATAAATAACGGTTTCCTCTCTTCAGACCATATAGATGTTTTCCCCCGATCAAGCACCCAAACCCAATGACCATCCTTGTGGCGCATTCGTGATTCACACTCATAATAGTCCAGTTTGCCATTAAAGTGTTTCTCTAATAACTCGTTTGAAACTTTTAGGTCATCGGGATGCAAGAGTTTTAACCAAGTATTAATCGAAACCGGAGCCAGTTCTTCCATAGTATATCCCACAATATTAGCCCAGCGTTCATTGATTATTGTTGCTCCAGTTTGAACTTCCCACTCCCAGGTACCAACATTGGTGCCTGCCAGTATATAAGTCAGCCTTTGCCGTTCTTTTTTTAGGGATACCTCTATTTTTTTACGAACGGTAATTTCATTCTCAAGTGCAATTTTACTGGCCAATGTTGTTTTTATCGCATTATTTGCTTTTTGAATAAGGTGTACGATGAGCGATATTAATAGTGATAAAAGAATGCCTGCATAAAAAACCAATTCAGGTAATAATGAATGACTCTGGCTGATCAAAGGTTCTGTGGGATGACTCCGGATTAAAAAGCGATGACCAAATATTTCGGTCTCCACTACTGCAGCCCATGGAGATTCCTTCTGATTATCCCAACCCATGGTACTATAAATTTTTTGATCATCCATTAAAACCAGATTTCGAAAATCCAATTCCTCTTTTGGACTTAGATTTTCATGCAGTATATAATTCAACCACTCTTGAGTACGGAAGACCGCTGAAAGAAAACCTTCAAATTCTCCATTGACAAAAATAGGGAAATACACCAGAAAGCCTTTCCCCCCCTGTACCAATTCAATCGGGGAAGTTAGGGTCGGTACCTTCCTGTTTTTGGCTTTTTCCAAAGCAATCCGTCGATTTTCCTCGAATGCCAGGTTCAGATTCAGCGCAGCTTCATTGCCAATAAAAGGGATGATCCATCGGACATGGAAACTTTTATCGACCCAACTAAGCGCCTGATATCCCGGATCATGAGCGATGTAAGCCTCAGTGTCACTAATAAACTCATTTCGGGGTGTTCCCCCACGAATTTCCCACCGTTTAATAATTCGTTGCAATGATTTAATTCGATTGTTTAAATCGATATTAATGATTTCAACAATTTTCTGAGCTTCTGTTTTCACGGTCTTGATACGATTGGCATCCTCCTGATTTTCAAGCGCTGTCCACAATCCCGTGACAAGTGTGCACAGAATAATGCCTATCAAAACTGGAAAAAACTTGCCTTTAATTGCGATTATGAACAATTTTGAATCGTCTTTTTTACCTGACATTTTTAACCTTCAATATATTAAAATGCACATCAAATAGCTGATACATTTAATACTATTTGTACCTTCTGTCAGCATCGGCTAAATTTATGCTATGGGGACCTTTTAAAAACTAAAAAAAGGAAAACGCTATGCACATTTATACCAAACAAACTCTGTATTAATGCGGCATTGATTTACTTTCCAAAAAATATATATATCTAAATTATGGGCCAGCCAGGAGCGCTTGTCATCAATAAAAATATCAGGACAAAACCAACGACATTTTAAAAGACTATCAATCCATTCAAACCATTGTTGAAAGCATGAGTAATTGGTATCAATCGGGGAGTTATTGGAGATCCAGAAGTACCCTGTCATGCGATCACTCCTTTCTTCCAGTTTTTATTGGCAGCCATCTTTAACTAAACTATTTTTTTCCACACCAAAAGACGATTGTTGACGGGCATTTCATAATCGTTTTGCAGTATACAGTTTGCATCCCGAGCTAATTGATTAATCCATTCGAAATCTCGAATTCCACTGGCCGGGTCACCTTGTTTTAATCGGCGATCAAACTGTTCATTGCTGTCACTTGTAAAGTTACCGTCATACTTAAAAGGGCCATAGATACAAAGTTTGCCTTCATTTTGAAGATGCTGCTCAATCCCCTTGAAAAAAGCCCGAATAGCCGCCTGGGAAATAATATGCAAAGTATTAGCGCTAAAAAAAGCCTGAATAGACTGCATCGACCAGGGAAATAGATTGACATCTAACTCAACCGGTGATCTGAGATTAGGCAATTGTGAAATGGCGATCCGGCCCTGAATATCTCTATGCTTCTTCTTTAGATCGCTGGTGTGCCAATTTAAATGGGGCATCTCCTTAGAAAAGAAAACAGCATGTTGACCAGTTCCGCTACCTATTTCCCAAACTTCTGTGATATCAGATAGTTCAATCTTCAATACCTCCAGGATAGGAACTTTGTTTCGTTCACTGTCCGGTGCAAAACTCAATTCCGATGCGTCTATATGGTGCGCCATGACGTTATTTTTATGAATAATTTATAAAAGGTCTATCTTGAAACTCAGTGAAAAGAGATCCTAAATGGATTTTTAAAAAAATAATAACCATTTGAAAGATATTTTAGTATCCTGTCACCTTATTTATATACGCTTATATAGCTAATATCAGCCGTGGCACTCGGAGCGGCGAACGGCTATTTTTCTTTGGAATGACAATTAACCTTTTATTTTATAAGACTTTCAGGCAGACAACGGTAATATTCAGGATAATTAAAAAAACCGTTAGATAGAACGAGTTTTTCGCTTTAGATTTAATCGGAGATACCATTAATATACTCAAGGTAATATAAACGATGGCCATTATATTGTTAGATACATTCATCAAAATAAATGAATATAACAAATGGGCTGCAAGTGATGCTTGTAAGCCTACAACAACATTTTTAGCATTTTTTTCTACATTAAATCGCGCCAATCGATAAATCCCGGAAAATACAAATATAAATGCCGCAAACAACAATAAGCTACTTCCTGATTGAAGACTGATTAAAAAAGGTGGCACAAGAAATGCGATAACATCAATCAGTGAATCCAGATCAGCACCAAGGGGAGAAAATAGCTTAAATCTCCTAGCTACATATCCATCCAGCGTGTCAAATATGTCACAAGTGGTCCAAAGTAATACTGCACCCAGTAAAAATTGTGAGTTTAATAATAAGTATATACCGCATAGTGAAAATGTTAAGGTAAAATACGTGATAACATTGGGAATGGTTAAATTCTTAAATTGGTGATTTACAAATCCGCTATAAAATTTACTTTTGCTACTGATGGCGATTGATTTCATAATTGCTATATTTCCTCAATTAAATTTGGCAAAAATCCTTTATGAATTAGCTACAGATCATTTGGAAAAAAATTGGCTAATTTTAAGGAATAACCGCAGTTCATTTAGATACTGAACTTTTGGAATGATTTTACAAAAAGACAAAGATCAAATTTATCTTAAGACGTACGCACTATTGGTGAGTCAATAGTCCAGTGTCGGATCAGTTCCGCTGAACCCAGAGTACACATAGCAGCTTATTATTAAAAGACTATTGATGAACGCTAAACTATCACATAGATAGATCTGATTAGTATCAGGTAACTTCTAAAGGAGGCTTGATATAAATTTAACTTCACAAAACCTACAGTATCCAATCCTTCAGGTTTAGGCTAATGGTTTTTAAACCAAGCGACCCTAAATGGGTTGTCGTTGGTTGCTGTGGCAATCTTTACGGGTTTTCCCTTCTTCCAATAGTACGAAACTCACTTCTCAATCAAGATTCGAATAAATATCAATTAAAACACTAGTTTAAACCCATGATTAATGTAGAACATTTCTTGGCAATACTAACATCATGTTCTTTTTCAAATGGCATAATCGCCCAACCATTTTTTTCAATGTACGAATCCTGGTCCCAAGAATGGATTGTTTTAAATTCTTTTAATTTGCTATCTTTTTCAGGATCTAAATTAAATTGCTCAAAACACATGGGGGCCAGTCGTTCTGTTACCGCATTCTCAGCCATATCTTCACCTAAGCTAGAGGACGTACTACCTAAAACCCATCCACCCCATCCAAATCCAACAATCATTGTTAAAATAGCACCGATAACAACGCCCCAGACAGTTGTTTTTATCTTTTCTTGATTCATTTTCATTTTTATCTCTTTTAAATGTGATTAAATTAAAAATCCATTAGTTTTAACTCAAGTATCAAACCAAATTGATCAGATTTATTAAAAATCATTCATCCAACTGTTTTTAAAACATAATTATTATCACTACAGTGATAATAAACTATTTTTCATGGTTCAGAAAACGGTCATATATAACCATTGATCATATCTAACCATTCAAAACTTCAGTCCCGCTTATTTTTTAACTCACCTCCTTATTCATGTTTGAATGTTCGGAAAATAGGAATTACCAAGGGTCTTTGATTTAATGTACCTACTTTTTGTTTAGGCACTAGCTAGCACAGCTTGATTCTTTTTTTGAGGGAGCTATGGTGGAAATAAGTTTTTTCCTTAAAAAGCTGATAAAGAAAGCTGTCTAGTTGTTCTCAAAGATAAATACAGCACATTTTTCTGCAACACCGCCATCAACTTCCATTTCAAAGGGCATTGTTGCCCACCCTTGTTCACCGACATATTTGCCTCTATTCCAGGAATTTATTTTTTTCAACTCGATCAATTTCTGGGCTCGCTCTGAATCTAAATTAAACTGTGCAAAGCATATTGGTGTTAATCGGTCTAACACTGCTTGTTTTGATATTTCTGTACTTTTAAGAACAGAACCTCCTGCGGAATCCCATAAACCAGTTGAAAAACCAATTAGCAATGTTATTATGACACCTGCCACAACACCCAGAATAACTGTACCAATTTTTTTTCTATCCATTACTAATTACCGTTTAAGACTGTTAAGATGAAATGTATTATACTCACTGTTTATACCATTTTATTTTAAGGCTGATATGTCTAATACCCCCCCCGCTTGCGACGTCTTGTTATCCCGGATTTGATCCGAGATCCAGGAAAATGTTGATAGTGTTCTTGGCCAAAGTATCGTAAATTCAGTAGGGAAAAAGTTTGCCTCGGCAGTTTTAATCATAATCAGTCACTCATTTTTCCCCTAAGGCTCGTAATAGTCTCAATCCCTTCAGAAATAGAAACGGTTGATATTTGTATATCCATTGGTTTGCGTAAAAGCGTCTTTGAACCCAGCAAAACACCAAATCGGTTCGACTTAATATGTTTATCAATGTCTTCACGGGTTTTCCATTCCACCAGTAAATTGAATTGATTATTATCCTCGATATCGCACATGACGGTATACTTTATACAACCGGTTTCCTTCCTTGTCAGTTCAACGATTGAGAGAAGTGTTTGTTTGAACTCCAACTGCTTTTCCGGCAATACATTCAATATTATCTTAATAATGATCATAAAAGACATCCTCTCAGTAGGATATAAGTGAATCCAATAATCAATGAAATAACAGCATCACCAACCAGGTCCCAAAAAGCGGTTTTAATTGGTCCTGATACATCTGATTTCTCCACTTTTATGAATAATCGGGTTTGCAATTGAATATATACTACTCAAGGTTCAAGCCAAAGGAGATTATGATCCATTTATTTTTTATATGTCTGTTTTTATATGTTATATTAATTTAAAAGTAGATGATAAAACACAGACAATCGTCTATTAAACTGGTCAAATATAACCATTGGTGTCATGTGACCATATTTTTAAATAGAGTGGGCCGGGTTGAAATGATTTGGTGGTTTGAAACAGAAATTGACAGGATAGTTGAAAGGAGGTTTGCTATTATTTTAGATGAGATTTACGGTTTTACAATACCCAATTTGCGCATACGAGCACGCAGAGTGCTTCGATCGAGGCCGAGCATTTCTGCCGCGCCATTTTTCCCGCTTACTTTCCACTGGGTTTTCTCAAGCACCTGGATAATATAATCACGATTAACGGCATCCAAGGTTTGAAGGTTTGAGCTGAGTTTTTTCCTTGGCCTTTCGAGTTCATCAATCAAGCGTAGTTTAGGCCCCGAAGAATTGATTACAGCTCGTTCAAGTACGTTTTCCAGCTCTCGAACATTTCCAGGCCATTCATAGTTTTGCAACGCATTCATAATGCTTATTGGAATGGCTTCAATGGTTTTCCCTAATCGTTTGGAGATCTTCCGGACGTAAAAATCCACCAACAGCGAAATATCTTGTATCCGATCCCGAAGTGGCGGCACTGTAATCGGAAAAACATTTAAACGATACCAAAGATCCTCACGGAAACGCCCTTTCTGAACTTCTTCCTCTAGATTGCGATTAGTTGCTGCAATTATCCGTGTATTAACTTTAATGGTATGAGAGCTACCCAAACGTTCAAATTCGCCATCCTGGATTACCCTAAGTAGCTTTGGTTGCAATTCCAGCGGTAATTCGCCAATTTCATCCAGAAATATTGTGGCACCATTAGCAACTTCAAATCGTCCCAATCGCTTGGAATGAGCTCCGGTAAAGGCTCCTTTTTCATGCCCGAAGAGTTCGCTCTCAATCAAGTTTGATGGTAAAGCCGCACAATTCATTTTAACCAATGCCCGATCTTTACGTAAGCTTAAACTGTGAATCGCTCGGGCCACCAACTCTTTTCCGGTTCCAGTTTCACCAAGAACAAGAACACTGGTGTCAGATGCTGCAATTTGTTCAACCTTAAAAAAAATATAATTAATTTCGTCACTCTTCCCAATGATATTCTCATGGTTGTATTCTAATTTTATTTCCTCCTGTAAGTATGCCCGTTCAGCTTCTAACTGGTCTTTTAGTTTCTTGACTTCTTCAAGTGCAGATTCAGTTTCCATCCTACTTTGCTCTGCTTCTTCTCTTGAGGCAACCAGTTCAGAAGTTCTATGTTTGACGATCTTCTCAAGGTTTCTTTTATAATACTCACGTTCTGTTACATCTTCGATGGCTAGCAAAATTAATTGTGTTTGTTTCGATTCCTGAAAAAAACATCTGGCATTCAGAAGCATTATTTTTTGACCAATACTTTCAAAGTTATGTTCCACTTCGAAGTCATTTAAGAATGAATGCTGCGGCAGGATTTTTTCAAGTAATTCTCGTAATTTTGGCATATCCCATTGTCCATTACCGAGGTTGTATATTAAGGTCCCTATGGTATCTTCAGAATTGACATTAAAAGTGTTGTAGAAATTTTGGTTCGCTTTAACGACATTTAAATTTGAATCAAGCAACATTAACGGTTCACGCACAGATCCCAGAAAATTATCAAAAAAGGTCTCCAGCAATTTTTGATTGGAATTAGCATTTTTGATTTCTTTTGACATCTTTTCCGAAGGTATTGATGATCGAAGGGAAAAATTTACACTCAACTTGGATCCGAAAATTTAAAATGGGCCAAAACTTGATGAGTGCTGTTCTTTAATAGCAGTCGATAAGTAATTAAATATTATAGGGTTTATTACAAACGATCAATGAAAGAATAGCGAAGGAATTTGATGGTTCATAAACGGATGATTACTTTATGTCCGGATTGATTTCATACTCCTTCAATTTTCTCCATAAAGTTGACCGTTCAATTCCCAGTGCCTCTGATAAATCCTTAATTCTTGTATGTTGTTTGTATTGATGTTCGATGGCGATTTTCTCAGCTTCTTTCAGAAAAAGTTTTAGATTGTTTTGTATCGGAACATTTAACTGAAACCCCTTCGTATCCAGAGTACTGAAACAAGAAAATTCATCATGATAACATTCCTGCAGCGTCTTCTGCAGATAAGCTTTGTTCAGGCATTCTGGCGAGGGTGTTAAAATAGCGAAACGTTCAGCCAAAGTTTGTAGTTCTCTGATATTACCCGAGAAAGGAAGCCTCGAGAGTTCCTGGAAAAGCAGATCGGAATTTTCATTAAGAAAAGCGCTCAATTCAGGTTTCCGTTGTTCGATTGAATGGAGAAACAAAATCACAATATCTTTTTTTCTCTCCCGTATCGGAGGTAGCCTTAAGAAAAAGGTATTTAGACGATAATATAAATCCTGACGAAATTTTCCTTCACTAATTGCTTCTCCGAGATTTGTGTTGGTGGCGGAAATTATCCTGATGTCCACCGGAGTAACAGTTTTACCACCAATGCGAATAAATTCTTTTTCCTGAACCAGTCTTAATAACTTGGCTTGCAGATGATAAGACATTGAGCAGATTTCATCTAAAAAAAGCGTTCCCCGATGAGCTAACTCCACCAATCCAATTTTACCCTGGGTTTGAGCCCCGGTAAAAGCACCTTTTTCGTACCCAAACAACTCGCTTTCAATCAGTTCCGCCGGAAGTGTCGCGCAATTGATAGCAACAAAGGCAAAATCTCTGCGATAACTGTGATTATGGATGGCCTGAGCAAAAACCTCCTTTCCTGTCCCCGTTTCACCATAAATCAACACAGGGAAATCCGAGCGTGAGTATGTTTTACTTATCTCTATACATTTCAGAAATACTTCATCAGAACCCACTAAACTCTCAAAGGTATATTTGGCATTGAATCCTTTTTTATGAATACTCTTGCGAATTCTCTTTTCCGTTTCTTCAATTTCCCGAACCTGGGTGGCATTGACCACCATTCCTTTGGTTTGATGATTCACCACCACCGGATGAAATCGTAAAATGACATCCTGACCATCCCGTTTAGTAATGATTTCGTCGGCCTTCTCACTAAAATCCTGATCAGGATCAAATCCGGTGAAAAATGTGGCAAAATCTTTTCCGATCGCAGATATTTTGGGGATGTTAAATTTGTTTTCTCCCACATCATTAAAAAAAGTAATCCGATTTTTTTTGTCCAGAATAAATAAACCCTCACTACTTTCCTGCAATAAAATATTCATCTGGGTAATTTTTTCTTTCTGCAGATTATCATGTTTTAATAAGGTAATGGCTTTTTTAATGGCTGAGTTTAAAATTTCACGATTATCAAATGAAAATATTCCTTTTATCCCAATGGATTTGGCCCCTTCTATGGCATAACTACCACCAATGAGTACCTGATATCCTTTTGCCCTGATTTTGAGGCAAGCCTCCTTATACTCGCTAATCGTCTTACAATAGTAGAGATGCAGTTTGATATGTAATAAGGTTTCAAAAAATTCCTGATCAAAGGGTTCTTTTTCTGATAAAACCATAGCGATATCATTCGATACTTCTTTTGCTTTAAGAATAGCCTCGATCAAATCACGTGTCGTGGTGTAAAAGGGCACAATCGGAATTTTGAGGTTCTTTTGTAACAGTTCTGAATTACCGGGCCCAGCGATGATAATATCCAACCCCTTTTTTTCTTCCTGTTTAATTAAGGTGATGGCATCTTCCAAAGCACCCGTGATAAATCTAAACACTGCTTGATTTTTATAACTTTTCGCAACCTTACGGGCAATATCGATGGTCTTGGGAAATCCGATAATTCCAATGACTGATTTCATTTCTTACTTATTAAAACATTTGTGAAAAAGTTAAGGGTTTCAAATCTCATCCATAAAAAAATAAGGGTAGTGCTTCTTGTTCTGATGGCATCAAGATTATTCAAAGACATGTTTGATTTCTACAACAAATGTTGTTAACATGCAACGTAATAAAAATTCATGCCTGACATCTTTATCAGCATCGCTACCAATGAGGTGAGTCTTGGGCAAATTTACTGGATCTTAAGCAAGTTCTGATTGAGGACATATCACAATAGTGCCCGATCACAGTGAATATCGCATTATGACCCAAGCATGATAATTATTTTAGGTTGACGAACTAGTTTAAATGGGTGAACCATTATACTATATAAATCAAGTAGGTCTAAAAAACCCTGAGATAAAATCCAGGAAATCTCTCTAAGTAAGTATCTGGGATGAATTATCAAACAGCCGACATTATAATCATAGGTGGTGGAATCACTGGTTGTTGCCTGGCTTTAGAACTAAGAAAAAAGTCTTTCTCAGTAATTCTACTGGAAAAAAATAGTATTGGTGCAGCCTCATCTGGCCGCAGCGGAGGTGGTGTCCGTCAACAAAACCGTGTGCCACAAGAACTTCCCCTGGCCATGTTATCGGTGAAGGTGTGGCAGGAGATGGTTGAAGAACTTGATAAAGATGTTGAATATCGTCAAAATGGAAACTTAAAATTAATTCTTTCAGAGAAAGAGATTGAACCGTACAAAACGGAAATTGAAAGACAATGTAAGGCTGGACTTGATGTTCAATTTTTGAATGAAAAAGAGGTGCGAGAACTGCTTCCGGTTTTATCTCCCAATATTGAAGTTTTTGGTGGAACCTATTGCTCTAAAGATGGATCGGTCAACCCCCTGCTGGTCACCAAAGCCATCGCCAAAAAAGCCCGTGAACAGGGAGTGAAAATTCATGAACAGGAACCAGTAATCAGCCTGAAACATGAGCAGGATAAAGGAAATAAGACAGCAGGCCATCAAAAGTTTTCCAACAATCCTCACACCACCTGGATCGTTAAAACAAAAACCAGTACCTATGAAAGCCCTATTGTTATCAATGCAGCAGGTGTCTGGTCAGGGGAAATCTGTAATTTGCTGGGACTAAGCTTCCCCAGTGAAATCAGACGCTGCCATATCATGGTATCCCAGGCGATTTCACCAATTATCAAGCCATTTGTCAGCCACAGTGAAGGATATATCCGTCAGGCAGTGAATGGTAATATTCATATCGGCGTTAGCAGCCAACCCGTTTCCGGTTTCGATACCAGTACCGATATCAATATTTTTAACCATGTTCCTGGCGTTTATGTGAAGCTATTTCCTTTTATGGAACACCTCCCTGTCATCAGAAACTGGGCCGGTTTAATACATACGACACCTGATGGTTTTCCTATTATCAGCCAGGCACCTGGAGTCAAAAATTTTTATCTCGTCGCAGGTTGGTCGGGTCATGGTCTCTGTCTGGGACCAGGTGCCGCCAGAGTTTTGGCTCAAATAATAAACGGGGAAGAAGCTGAAGTGGATTTAGACTGTTTTTCCTGGGAGCGTTTTTTAGGTGACGGCCACGGCAAAACCAGCTGTGAAATAGGTAGATTAATATGACATTCGAAAGAGCAGAAAAAGGAATAGAACGAGGCGATCCTTTTACCATTACAATCGATGGTAAGGAGGTGGTCGCCTATTCAGGAGAAACAATTGCTGGAGCAATGCTGGCAGCCGGTAAAATGACACTAGGGCATTCTGGTCAAAAAAAAAGCCCCCGGGGCGTTTACTGCGGAATCGGCGTTTGTTACAGCTGTTTAGTGACCATTGATCACCTGCCTTCGCAAAGAGCTTGTCAGACTCCGGCCAAGGGTGGAATGGCAATTGAATCCGAGAAAAAAACAGAGCAGAGTCATGAAAACATATGATCTGATCATCATCGGAGATGGTCCGGCGGGCCTCAGCGCTGCCGATCAAGCGGCGGCTATGGGAATCACCTTCTTGATTATCGATGAAAACCCTCTTCCGGGTGGTCGAATTTTTACCCAATCCGGATTAAAACAGTCAGATAACATTTTTAACACGGCTCAGAAAAAACGACTATTTAAGAAGTTTTCCAGCTTTACCAGGAGTCTCAAATCCCAAACTTCTGTCATTGGCGTTTTTCCTGACAATATTCTTCTCCTTACAAGTGGGGAGGGTACCACCAAGGTAAGATACAAAAGCCTGATTGTTGCCTGTGGTGCCAGTGAAACAGGGATTCCATTTCCGGGATGGACATTGCCGGGAGTAATGACATCGGGCTGTACTCAAACGCTTTTAAAAACCCAGGGAATTTTCCCCAAAAAAGCAGTTTTGGCAGGTACCGGACCTTTACAATTAATCCTGGCTGACCAACTCATAAAAAGAGGGGGGAAAGTACTGGCTTTAGTAGAAACCGGCTCTCTTCCAACCTGGCTGAAAGCTAGTACAGCTCTTCTCGGACAATGGAAACTGCTGAAAGAGATGGGGGCCTGCTCATTAACCTTGGCCAGGCACAGGGTACCGGTTTATTTTAACAGCCTTGTTTCATCTGCCCATGGAGAAAAATCCCTGCAGGAAATAAAAATATCGTCCCTGAAAGGCTCTTTAAAAAAGACCATCAAAACCGATTCTCTGTGTATTGGATATGGATTTGTACCCTCCTATGAGATTACTTGCTCGGCAGGAGCCAAACAAACGCTTATTAACGATAAATGGGGACCGGTCCGAGGACAGGATATGCAAACATCAGTAGAAGGTCTTTTTGCGGTTGGGGATGGCGCCGAAATTAATGGTGCCGTAATGGCTGAGTATGAAGGTGCAGTGGCAGCTATTGGCACCACAAGGTTTTTAGGTAAAATTTGCGAATCGGAGGCTAAAAAGAGACTGAGCCTTTTGTATCAAAAAATCAAAAAAGAAGAGAAATTACGCAAACAGTTTAATCAACTCATGAAACTACCTGGGAAAGTTTTTGAACTTGCCTCCGATGACACTGTCATATGTCGTTGTGAGGATATTACATTAAGAGATTTGAAAACAGCAGCAAAGGATGCCAACTCAGACATCAATGAATTGAAGCGTTTAAGCCGCGTCGGTATGGGTCTTTGTCGGGGAAGAACCTGTGGCACAGCTGTGGGTGAAATTTTATCAAAGCTAACTGGTTCACCCCTTGAAAAAATTGGTTTTTTTACTCCCCGGCCACCATTCAGACCGGTAACCATCGGCCAACTTGCTAAAAATGACTTCAAGGATAATTGAGAACGAAGCGTTTACCCCCTTGACATGGATTTGTTCATCCACCAAAGTATATGCGCATTGATAATATTACACGAACAGATTGATATACTTTTTTCGTACAACCACAATTTAAAGCAATATGGTGATGTTTAAAAAAACGACCACAAATAGAATCTATCAAGATCTTGTTGAACAGATTCAAGATGCAATTTTAAGTAAAAAATTAAAACCGGGAGACAAACTACCACCTCAAAGAAAATTGCAGGAGCTGTTTCAAACCAGCCGGGCTTCAATCAGAGAAGCGTTAAGGGTCCTGGAGGAAAAAGGTTTGATTGAAATCAAACTCGGGGCCAGTGGTGGTGCAATCGTAAAATCGGGAAATATTAAGTATGTCAGTGAAAGTCTATCACTGCTGATTCAACAGCAGCAAATACCCATTCGGCATCTGGTGGAGTTTCGCGAAGAAGTCGAAGGGGCTGCCACAGCGCTAGCAGCTGAAAGAGCAACAAAAAAAGATATAAAAAATCTGAAAAATATTCTTTCAGAAGCTAAAGTGTTATTAGATGATGGTGTTGAAAAACTGGTGGAGTTTGATATCATCGACCAGAAATTTCACATTGAAACCGCCAAAATAAGTCAAAACGTAATGTTTCTCTCCGTTCAAAAGATGATTCATAGTAATATTCACCACTACTTCAAAAGCCTTCCCAGAGAAGATGTTGCCATGATGCAACAAAATTATGACGACCTCGTTGATATCGTAAATGCAATTGAACATAAACACACAACTGAAGCACGACGTGTTGCACAATTACATGTTCACCGTTATTTTCAATTTTTGCAAAAACAGAAAAAAGATATTTGAGATTGAAGCCTGGATAATACTTTGGAAAAATTAAACTGATGTCATTCGGAAAGTTCACGAATGACATCAGGTAATTCGACCAGAGATTGCTCATTTTAGTGTCGATGACATTGATATTATACGATATTTTAATAATCAGAGAACATCGAATGGTCCGGGCTGAATTTAATTAATTGACAAAATACCTGTAATGGGTGAACCATTGCACTAGTTTTGTAGAAGCATTTAAAAATCATAATTGAATTTGATTTTAGTAAAAATGGTGTTTTTGCAGTTTCTTTGATCAAGCTTTTATTGATTGTGGTTAATACAAACTTGGTAAACTATTTTATGGCATTCCCATTCGTCCGATCAAACTTATAATCAAAATAATATAAGTTTTGAGCACTTAATCTGCTATTGGAGAAGTATTATGACAAAACGTGTTATTTTTGCATTAATTACCGGTTTTTTGATTATAACTCTAGGCGCCCTCAGTCCTTCGTTATACGCTAAAGAAAAAGTCCTGACGATATCTTTGGATGCTGGTGATGCTGGTATGGACAGTTTTAACCCATTTACAACCAATCGGACCAATAATGTTTTTTATGTTGTTTATGACCGATTAGTGGAAATGGGTGCAGACGGAAAAATTTATCCCCATTTGTTAAAATCCTGGAAAGTGTCAGATGATGGTATGATGATTACATTTACACTGAGAGCAGGTATTAAATTCCATGATGGTTCAGATTTGAATGCGGAAGTTCTCAAGTGGTTCCTGGAGAATCTGGCCACGGGTAAATCTAAGTACATGGTAGCTGCAGTTGGTTCCATTGATATTAAAGATAATTTGACTGTTGTGATGAACATGAGTCGACCTGATCCTAATATCCTCTATAATTTCACCTCCTCTTTTACAGGCGTTCCTAGTAAAAAAGCCATTGAAAAATATGGTGATGAGTTTGGTCGAAAATATGTTGTGGGTACCGGACCATTTGAATTTGTTTCCTGGAAAACAGGCGATAGCGTCGTGGTGAAGAAAAACCTAAATTATCGATGGGGATCACCGCTGTCTGATAATCAGGGACCAGCCAAAATTGATAAGATCGTTTTTAAAGAGATTACAGAAGATTCCACACGTTTTCTTGAATTTAAAACCGGTGGTGTCCAGATTTTGGAAGAAGCTCCCTCCTTATTTCTAAAAAAGATAAAGGCAGATCCCAATGCAAGAGTGATTGATATGGCAAGTAATGGCAATTATCATTTGATAATGAACACAACCCGGGAACTTCTGAATGACGTTAATATCAGAAAGGCCATTGCACTTTCGATTGATCAGAAGGCTATTTTGAAAACTGTTTTCCAGGGATACGGCGAACCTGCTTACACTTACCTGATTGATCGACTACCTGCCCGAAACGTGGATAAAAAATATGAAATCCGTTTTGATTTGGAAAAAGCCAAAGCCATCATGGCAGAACAAGGTTGGAAGAAAGACAGTGATGGAATTTTGACCAAAGAAGGCAAAAAGCTGTCCCTCGCCCTTTGGAGCAAAAGTGATTCTGCCGAACGTAAAACTGCTGTTGTTATCCAGGCACAGCTTGCAAAACTGGGTGTTGACATTAAAATTGAACAGTTTGATCCCAGCTCTATTAAGGCCGAGTTCAAAAAGAATCGACACGATTTAGTCGTTCGTTCTTATGGATGGGACAACGCTGATATTCTGGAATGGTTTTTCAACTCAAATCGACCTGGTTATCCTAACGTTGCCATGTGGCATGATAATGAGTCCGATTATTTGATGCACAAAGCCATGACGCGTTCTAAAACATCAGAAGAGCGTATTGTGAATTTCAAGAAATATCATGAATATGTATTGAGCCAGTATCTTTGGGCACCTATTATCAATACAGTGAAGAACCATGCAATCAGTAAGAGTGTCAAAATGCCAACGCCTCGATTTAAGATTTTAGTCGGGCCTCCGATACAAGACATGACAATTGATTAGTATTATTAAGAAAAAGGGGAGTTTTGACTTAAGCTCCCTTTTCTGATTTTAGACATAGCAACCGTTATTCTTATCAGCCATTTTTAAATAGCTGGAAATAGTAAAATTTGGGGACTTGTTACGCGTATCCTAAATTTACAGTCAACAATAATACCAGTTGCTATATTAGCTTTCTTGTCCTGGTCTTAACAAGATAAAACAGCAAATATCAGGTAGCATTTCAATTTCTTAATTGTTGCAACACTCAAATTTCCTCAGTTTCATGGGGACGATAAAGTGAAACAGATTTTGGGAAACGTGACCCCAATGAGACTGGTAGGGCGCTTTTCAGACAGATTTTTTAGGATAAGACATGTGGATTTATGTTTTTCGACGGACACTGTTATTAATTCCAATATTTTTTATTATATCCCTGGTGGTTTTCTCTTTGATTCACCTGGTACCCGGTGATCCGATCGATTCATTGTTGGGGCCGGGCTCAACTGCAGCAGATAAAGTCGCTTTGACCAAGGTCTATGGATTGGATAAATCACTGCCTGTCCAATATGGTGTCTGGTTAAAGAAGTTCATAACTGGTGACATGGGGCAATCGATTATAGAAAAACAACCTGTTTCGGATATGATCTTATACAATATGCCGTTTACGGTTCGACTGGGGTTGGCGTCAATATTCATCTCTTTTGTGTTAGGAATATTCCTGGGGATTATTTCTGCGGCTGCCAGAAACACTTTCATCGATTACATTTCCATGCTTATAGCATTGCTTGGCGTGACAGTTCCTGCCTTCTGGTTAGGACTGATCCTGATGCTGGTTTTTTCAGTCATGCTGGGGTGGTTTCCGGTTTCCGGCTCCGGGAGTCTTGAAACACTGGTTTTACCTGCTATAACCGTTGGTCTGGGAGGGGCAGGACTCATCGCCCGCATTACCAGAGTCAGTATGTTGGAAATGTTCAACAAAGAATTTGTCTTGTTGCTGTATGCCAAGGGATTAAGCAAACCTGTTATTATTATTAAACATATATTTCGAAACGCCCTGATGCCTGTCATTACCATTTTTGGATTAAGGCTAGGCTGGATCCTGGGGGGCGCAGTTACCATTGAGATTGTATTTAGTCGTCCGGGAATAGGTAACATGTTGCTATCCGCCTTATATCGGCGTGATTATCCGGTGGTACAGGCATCACTGATTTTCCTGACCATGGCAGTAATTATTGGCGCTTTTTTGGCTGACATCATGTATTCATACGCAGATCCCAGAGTTAGGGATGTTTATAAATAGAGATTGAGAATATTGAATGATCGAAAACAAGAAAACTGAACATAAACCTCCGTGGTTAGTGATCTTAAAGAGGTTTTCCAGTAATAAGATGGGTATGATTGGCACATTTCTGATATTATGCCTGATCCTGGTTGCTATTTTTGCACCCCTGTTGGAGCCCTATTCATATAAAGAGCAAAATATTGACTTGATAAGTTCACCACCCTCATCAAGTCATTTATTAGGGACCGATGATTTTGGCCGTGATTTATTAAGTCGCACCATTCGAGGGGCTAGAATTTCATTCGTCGTTGGTGTTTTATCAGTAGCGATATCTGTAATTATTGGAATTGTGATTGGATGTATTGCAGGATTCTACGGTGGGGTTGTCGATCTGGTTTTAACAACCATTGCTGATTTAACCTGGTCCATGCCAGCCATCCTGATTGCCCTTTTGTTTGTCGCCATTATCGGTGCCGGGCTGGAAAGTGTGGTGATTGCCATCGGCTTATCCTACTGGGCCCAATACGCCCGCCTGGTTAGGGGACAGATCCTCTCATTAAAGAATGCTGTTTTTATAGAGGCAACAAGATCAATGGGAGCTAGTGACTTTGTCATCCTTTTTAAACATCTGCTGCCCAATAGTATTTCACCTGTTATTGTCGCCGCCACCATCGGTATTGGTAACGCTATCGTGTTAGAAGCGACCCTCGGATTCCTGGGAATGGGGGCTCAACCACCCACTCCCAGTTGGGGGGCTATGATGAGCAATGGAACCGCTTATCTCTTTATTGCTCCCTGGATGATTATCTTCCCTGGATTGGCCATGATGATCACTGTTTTGGGCTTTAATCTGTTTGGTGATGCCCTGATTGACATCATGGACGTAAAAAATAAGGAGTCCAGCTAATGACATTCTTAAAAGTGAGTGATCTTAAAGTTGAATTTCAAGTTGATAAAAAGACTATTACCCCCATCGAGAACATATCCTTCGAAATGAATGAGGGAGAAATTCTGGGCATGGTTGGAGAAACCGGATCCGGAAAATCGTTGACAGCCCATGCGATCATGGGACTGTCGTCGTTGGTGGGCGGAAAAATTGGGGGGAGTGTCCAGTTCGGGGAACAGGATCTAACGAAGTTGTCCGAAAATGAGATGCAATCCGTTCGAGGCTCTCAAATCGCCTTTATTCCTCAAAACCCCATGACCTCATTGGATCCTGTTTACAAAGTAGGGGATCAGATTGTGGAAGGTTTGTACAAACACACTAAAATTAGCAAACGGAATGCGAAACAGCAGGTGATTGAGTTGATGGGCAAGTTACGAATCCCAAAACCTGATCGCGTGTTTCAACAGTATCCTCACCAACTCTCAGGTGGATTAAAACAAAGAATCGTTATTGCCATGGGCTTGTGTAACAATCCCCGGTTGTTGATCGCTGACGAGCCAACAACAGCACTGGATGTAACTGTACAGGCTCAGATTATGACCCTGTTTAAGGAGCTGGCGGAAGAAAGAGGGATTGGATTGTTCCTAATCACCCATGATCTCGGTGTGATTGCCCAGGTTTGCGACAAGGTGGTGGTGATGTACGCTGGAAATATGGTTGAGTTCGGTGATATCAAAACCGTATTTAACACCCCTAGCCACCCTTATACCAAAGCACTGCTGGGGTGCATTCCTCATATCGGTATGGGCAAGGGAACCCTGTCAGCCATTGATGGAAATGTTCCCAGTGTCGGTACCTATCCAAGCGGATGCCGATATCATCCCCGTTGCCCATCTGCTTTTGAGCCGTGTAAAAAAAGTATGCCGGAGTTAATTCGAAAGAAAGGTGAAACCCAGGTTGCCTGCCATCTTTTTCAGGAAATAAAGGATTGATATTATGGGAAAAATCTTAGAAGTCAAAGACCTTTCAGTTTCGTTTGACGTTAGAGGCGGGCTTTTGCTGCGTTCTATCGGGACAGTTAAAGCGGTGGATAACATTTCCTTTTCCATTAACAAAGGGGAAATACTGGGTGTTGTCGGTGAATCCGGTTGCGGTAAATCAACCGTTGCCCGATTGGTTCTTCGCCTGATTGAGCCTGATAACGGCAGTGTCTTGTTTAATGACACCGATATTTTAAAACTGCCAAAAAAGGAAATAAGGCAACAACGGCGTCATATGCAAATGGTTTTTCAGGACCCGTACTCTGCTATGGATCCCCGTTATACGATTTTCAGGAGTTTGTGTGAACCCTTTCAAATTCAAGGCGTTAAACTGAAAAAAGAGGCCTTACGAAAAAAAGTTGACGATCTCCTGGAACTGGTCGGTTTGAATTCAGAACATGGATTCGCTTATCCCCATGAACTATCCGGCGGACAGAAACAGAGGGCAGATATTGCACGGGCTTTGGCTTTAAGTCCCCAATTTGTCATCCTGGATGAGCCCACCGCAGCCCTGGATGTCTCGGTGCAAGCTCAGATTATTAAATTGTTGGAAGATATTAGAGAACGGTTAAATCTAACCTTCCTGTTTATTTCCCATGATTTATCCCTGGTCAGTTATTTTTGCCATCGCGTCGTTGTCATGTATCTGGGTCGAATTGTTGAGATTATTTCTGCTGATCTTATTGGAGAAACACCTTATCACCCCTATACAAAAGCGCTTATTGATAGCATTTTCGAAACGGTTCCTGGTCAAGAAAAGAAGAAAACCCCTCTGGAAGGCGAGGTTCCCAGTCCATTCAATATACCACCTGGTTGTTCGTTTGTTTCAAGGTGCAAGTATGCGAAAGATATTTGCCAGGAAAAAACCCCTGCTTTGGAAATAACGCCGGATGGTGGTCAGATAGCCTGCCATTTTCCTTTGCGGACGCTTAAGTAAGATAATTTTCTTTTATAACTCTATTTTGGACGTTCAAATTTTAAACTGCTTCCAAGGATTGAAATGGTTGATCTATTAATACAAAATGGGACTATTGTTGATGGTTCAGGTGGGCCCGCTTATGTTTCTGATATCGCGGTTAAAAATGGAAAGATTGAAACAATCGGCCCCTCATTGAAGATAGATAACCTGAAAGTGCTGGATGCTTCCGGAAAAGTTGTATGCCCGGGGTTTGTCGATATCCATTCCCATACTGACGCAACCATATTAATCAATACCAAAGCGGAAAGTAAAATTCGACAGGGAATCACCACGGAAATCGTTGGCAATTGCGGAATGAGCGCCGCACCGATAACCACTGAATTTTTACAGGAATCAAAGGATCATTTAACCGTCAATTCTGATTTTGGAAAAGCTGATGATATCGGAAAATCCTGGCTGAGCTTTGGTGAGTACGTGCAACATCTGGATGGATCGTCACTGGGGATCAATTTAATGCCATTGGTTGGTTACGGAACATTGCGTTCTTCTATAATGGGTTTGAAAAATGGACCACCGACCCAGGATGAGATGAGAGCCATGGAAGATTTACTGGCAAAGAGTCTGGAAGAGGGTGCTGCTGGACTGTCAACCGGCCTGGAGTACATTCCCGATTCGCTATGTCAAACAGAAGAACTGATTCAACTGGCTAAAGTTGTTAAACGGTACAATAAACTATACGCCTCTCATATTAGAGGGGAGTCACAAACCCTGTTTCCAGCGATTGAGGAAGCCATTCGTACAGGGGAAGAGTCGGGATGTAAGATTGAGATTTCCCATTTAAAACTGGGAGGACAGTTTAATTGGGGGAAAACGGATCAACTGTTTACTATTTTGGAAAAAGCGCTGGCCAGAGGCGTTGATCTTTCCTGGGATCAGTATCCTTATAATGCCTGGGGCACAGGTCTAGTTGACTATATTCCCAGTTGGGTTCAGCAGGAGGGGCATCAGAAACTGATCGAGTATTTAAGTAACCCAACTTCCCGGAAAAAGATACGCCAGGAAATTGAAGCTTCCATCAAAGACGGTAACCATGCCTACAATACTGCTTCCTGGGAAAACCTTCAAATAGCCATGGTAAAATCACCCAAATATCAGTTTACTGAGGGTAAAAGAGTTTCTGAAATCATCCAGGAGTTAGATGTTGATCCCATTGATTTTATTTTTGATTTATTAATTGAGGAAAAAGGATCGGTAAAAACCCTGGTCTTTTGCATGGATGAAGCAGATATCAAAGCAATTATGAGCCATCCTAAAACTATTATAGGCAGTGATGGTCGGGCAGTTGCCACCTATGGAGAATTGAATAAGGGCAGCACTCACCCTCGTTATTATGGCGCCTTCCCGAGAATACTAGGAAAATACGTTCGGGATGAAAAGGTTTTATCTTTGGAGAATGCGATTCAAAAAATGACATCAATGCCTGCAGATATTATGGGGTTAAAAAACCGAGGAACACTTGCCTCAAATAATATTGCTGATATCACCATATTTGATCCGGAAACAGTGTCGGACATGGCCACCTTTGAAAACTCCCATCAATACTCCAAAGGTATTGAGTATGTGATTATGGATGGAAATATTATTATCGATCACGGGGTACATTCTAATAAGATGGTAGGTAAAATACTGCAATGAAAAAGTATCCTTGTCTGGAGATTGATTTAGGAAAAGTTAGCCATAATGTTGCCGAAATCAATAAACTTGCCACCGCCAAAGGTATTGAAATTATCGGAATCATCAAAGGATTTAATGCCATTCCTGAAATTGTGCAAGCAATGATAAAATCCGGTCTTAAATTTTTAGGCGCCTCCAGATTGGAAAATATCCAGCCGTTAATAGCTGCTGGTATTAAGGCAGAGATGATGCTAATCAGAATCCCCATGTTGCATGAAGTAGATTCCGTGGTTAAGTTAACCAATTGTAGTTTAAATTCTGAGATATCCGTCATGGAAGCGTTATCTTTAGCTGCCATCAAACAAAATAAAATTCATGATATTATTCTAATGGTGGATTTAGGTGACCTTAGAGAAGGAATTTTACCTGAGGAAGTTTATGATACCGCCAAAAAGATCATCCCCTTGAAAGGGATTCATTTAAAAGGATTAGGTGTTAATTTTGATTGTGTCAGTGGATTTCAGCCATCAGTCAGTGCTTTAAACGAATTGGTGATATTATCTCAGAAAATAGAAAAAGACCTGGGGATTGTTTTGGAAGTTGTCTCAGGAGGTTCAACGAGTTCACTCGGATTGGTCGTCCAGGACACTATTCCATCTCAGGTTAATCAATTAAGAGTGGGAGAGGGGATTTTATTAGGTCATTCAGATATTTTTACCAATTTGGAAAACACCTTCCAGGATGCTTTTATACTATCCGCAGAAATTATCGAATTGAAAAATAAAGAATCGGTACCAACTGGAAAAATCGGTAGAAATTCTTTCGGAGAAATCCCGAAATTCCAAGCCGAAGGTGTCAGAAAGAGAGCTATTCTGGCCGTCGGTAAACAGGACGTTTATCCCGACCATTTAAATCCCTTGGATAAAAAGATTAAAATAATCGCCGCCAGTAGTGACCATCTCATTATTGATGTCACAGATTCAACCATTGATTATAAGGTTGGCGATGAAATTCAATTTATACCTTCCTATCCAGGGATACTTTCCATAACCACCTCCAAATATGTAAGCCTTCGATTTATATAAGAAGAGTACTTAACAGCTTTTCTAATCTCCCCAACCCCTGTTTTCTTCTCTGTGGTTCAGTAGTTTTGAATATAGCTTTACTTGGTTCTATTTTTTACCTTTTAAAATAATTATACCTTAGTGATTTATACTACCCACAGATTATAGCGAAGCGCCCAATTTTTTATTTTTTTTTAAAAAATACTGAAATAAATGGAGTGATAATCCACCTAACAATAGAGCATAAAAACAACATATGTTGTTTTTATGCAACGTCAGTTTGATATTATTTCTTAAGGATTCTTAAATGCCTATTCTTCACTGTATTTACGAGGCAACACCTCAATAGAGGAAGTTTCTTTCCCATGAACGATTGGGTATGTTATTTGCTGATAAAGGATATAACAAATGATTGCAACCTTCCCAAAACACCGGGATATCTCTCTCTTTAGTTTTAGAAATTGTTGATGGGAATTTAATTAGAGGATTAAAAATGAAAAAAAGTAGTGACCCCACTAAGCGCAAACGAGTTATGGTCGGTTCAATTGGAGATTGTGTTCACTCATTAGGGGTGGAAACCTTCGCTGAATGGATGGAAGACAAAGGCTTTGGTTATTACGCAGTCAAATTGGGACCAGCGGTACCAATACGAGATGTGATCAACAAGATCAGAGAAGCACGTCCGGCAGTAGTGGGTGTTTCGAGTCGATTAGGGGATTTACATGTAGATAAACTAATTGGAGAGTTTATTGAATTAGCCCACGAATTTAATTTGGATCCTAAAACGAGTGGTATCAGATACTCCTTTGGAGGATTGCGTCCCGCTGCCAATCTTGTGAGGGCGATGACGGGGATGCCGATGCTTCCGGATGAGTTCTCTCCCCTTGAGGATAGAAACTATGATTTAGACGCAATCGCCGAGGAGTATCAAGGCCGATTGAAATTTACTCAATTCTTTGAGATGATTGTTGATGATTATGTAACAATGGAAGAGTTGGAGCAGTTTGCAGAAGCAAAAATAGTAGCTAAAACCGACACCCTGAAATGGTCTGATGATTTAATTGAAAGAATCAAAGAAGTTCGGGAAAGAGAAAATCGCCCGATTCTACGTGCGCACATCGGAATTGCTTCAGAGGATATCCAGGACACCATTAGCGATGTTGAAATAATGTGTGATGCGGAAGCTGTGGAGATTATTTCACTGGCACCGGATCAACCGTCACAGGCTTTTTTGGCCAAATTTGTCCGGGGTGAGGAAGATCCTGAAAACTATTTAAGAGGACAGGGTGGCGCGCCAATCAGGACCAAGGAAGATTTGAAGAAACTAAAAGCGGCAACCCAAAGAGGCAACTGGCCAATGACAAGAATTTATTCTGGTACGGATGAATTAATTGAATTGGCAAAGATGTTTGAAGATGCTTTTAACATGCCTTTTCCAGCTGTACCGATATTCTTCTACAACAAGCTGGACGGCAGAGGGCCTATTGCAATTAGAGAAGGTATTCAGGAGCACTTCGATGTGATCCGATGGTGGGCAGAAAGAAATAAACCATTGGAAATCAACGATCCCCATCAATGGCAGCTAAGAAATTGCTCAGATGATATGTATGCTTTTGATCATGTCATCATCGGAATAATAGCGATGAAAATGGGCATTAAAAATTATGTGATGCAACTCATGTTTGATTTACCTCCGGAAATAGCACCTATTAATGATCTAGCGAAAATGAAGGCTGCCTATGAACTATTGGAACCACTGACCATAAAATTTGACTTTAACATCATCAAAGAGACCAGGGGTGGGCTTTCCAGTTTTCCACCTAATCTGAATGAGGCCAAGGGCCATCTTTCTTCAACGACACTATGGCAAATGTACATGGAGCCTGAAATCGTCCATGTTGTCAGTTTCCCAGAATCCCACCATGAGGCCAAAGCACAGGATATTATTGAGAGCTGTGATATTGTTAAACAGGTTTTTAAGGATTTTAATCACGGCCAGGTTCCCAATGTATGGAATGATCCCGATTTAATCGCCCGCAAGGAAGAACTGAAAAAGTCAGTGATGTATAACCTGTTGCACCTGGCACTATTAGGAGGTTATGAAGGGAAAGTCAATTTAGAGAGCTTTTCTGACTATGCTGTTAGCTCTGAACAGGCACAGAATAGAACAGTCAAAGCTGATAGAAATAAACACTACGAGCGCATGCTTTTTGATTTAATTGATGAAGATAATTATGCCACCGGTCAGTGTGGTATTATCAGTGCCGACACCCTTGATTTAGGATTGCAAACCGGATTGATGCAGGCTCCTCAAATCACAGTGCTGGATAAACGCTATGAATTGACCGGAAAATGTCGAACTAAAATGGTGGATGGCGCCTGTCGTATCAATGAATTTAATGGGAAAAAAGTAAACAATGAATTGGAACGTGTGGATATGGTCAGAAATCGAGCCCCCTGGTTTTTTTCCAAGGATATCAGCATGGGCGATGATAAGTCTTCCATTTCCGAACTCGCTGAGAACATGGAAGAAGTGGTGGTTGAATTTCGTAAAAAAATTAACATCAATAGTTTTGAAAATAAAAAAATAATGATGGTCGATTTTGGCAGTACCTTTACCAAAGTAGGAATTCTGGATACTGCCACCGATGACTTCAGTCTAAACTATGTCCCCACCACACCGGACGATATAAGAGAGGGATTGGCTAATGGATTGAATGTCCTGGAATTATGCCGTGAAGCCAACAATTGGGATCCCCTGGGTGAAAAAATGAAGGAATTTGACGTTAAATTGCCCTGTAGTAGTGCGAAAGGTGGATTGAAGATGGTGACGGTCTCACTGGTTAAGGAAGAAAGCGGTTTTGCTGCAGAATCTGCTGCCTTAACTGCCGGAGCCAAAGTATTAAATAATTACTTTGGTAAATTGAGTGAAACGGAAGCCCGTACAGTTTACGAGGTCGATTGCCCTGAAATCATTCTTCTGGCAGGTGGTGTCAACGAAGGGGGAGACAAAGATACGCAATTGCATAATGCTAAATTATTGGCTGAGAACGCCAAACACGCTCAGTATGCTAAATATGGGGTGCCTGTCATTTACTGTGGTAATCAGGATGTGAACGCCGATATCGTCGCTATTTTTAAAAAAGAGAACATCGATATCTATATCACAGATAATGTGATGCCCGATGTGAATGAATTCCAAATTGATGCGGCGAATGAGACGATTCGTGATATATTTCAAACCATTATTATTAAAGGTAAAGGGTTTGATGTGATTGAAGAATATATGAGCGTGCCATTTCTTCCCACCCCCCGCGCGGCTTTTCTGGGAATCAATCTTTTAGCCAAAGGTTATGGAAAAGAACGGGGAATTGGTAACATTATGGCTCTGGATATTGGCGGATGTACCACTGATTTTTACGTCAATGTCGCCGAGAATCCTCTTTACATCTTCCCCGGTGAAGAGCCCAACCGAAAGGTGAAAAGGACGATTTTAAAGACCCCCAATGCACCTTTGGCCTATCGCCGAGTCGAGGGGAAGTATGGACTGAGTTACAATGCTGAAAACTTGATGGATTTGAAGCAGTTTACCAGTGGTGAAATGAATCGAGAACTCAATTTGTTTTTTAATGATCGTTTTCCTGATTTTAACCCTGGTGATGACCCTTTTAATACTTTTATCAGCCAGGAAGGTGAACAGTGGTGTATCAATCTTGAAGAAATGTTGAAATGGATTAAAATCAATCCCCATGTGATGCCTATTGAAACGGCCTGGGTCTCTGTTTACTCATTTTTAGCGAAGCAAATTATGGCGATCTCAACCATGAACAATGTGGGTTATGTGGATGAAACCGACACCTATTTTCTACAATACGGTGTGAATTTGTTCACCCATGACTGCAAAACCCTACTGATTGGTGGAACCATTTACCATAAGTGTCGGGAAGGATTTGATAAACACCGCCAGGATCTTCAGCTAATCGCTTCCGGTGCCAGATATAACCAAATTGAAGAAAGCAGTCTCCGTCCAAACAAAGAAGTATTTTTAGATGCCGATTATTTGATTTCGATAGTGGGTGGATTATACGGTAGACTTGATCCGGAACGGGCACTACGGATTATTAAGAAACAGATAAAACCACTAGAAATGAACTAACATAGATTTTCGGAATTTTATAGTAATTTGGGGACATGACCATTTGCTAGTAAAGACTTCAATTTTATAATACTAAATTGTTACGTGTCCCCATATTACCAAAGAAATTAGTGCTTTAATGCTGCGATAACGGAAACTTCCACTAAAAACTGTGGTGTCGCCATTGTAGCTTCAACGCAAGCCCGTGCTGGCGCATGTCCATCCGGAACCCAGTTATCCCAAACCGCATTCATTTTTGCGAAGTCTTTCATGTCCTTGATATAGATCGTGGCTGACAATAGATGCTCTTTGTCGCTGCCAGCCTGTTCGAGCAACTCTGTTACACTTTCCAACATTGATTCAGTCTGTTCTGTAATCCCTTTATCAACATCCTTCGCTATCTGTCCGCAAAGATAAGCGATGCCATTGTGGATAACAATTTGACTCATTCGTGGTTTTGTTTCAACGCGTTTAATTTCCATATTACTCCTTGAGGTTTATGGTTATTCGTTAATTAAAGTTTGTTCAGCTAATATTTTAACAGAAATTGGTTTTAATGGTGGACGAACGCTTAAATATCCTACTTCCGAAACGTTTACTGCTCTTTCCTTCGCTACTAACTCGGAAATTGTTGATCCGCACATGCGTCCCTGGCACTGCCCCATCCCACAACGAACCTGGGATTTGACCTGATTGGGGTCAATAGCCCCTAAAGAAACTGAGTCTAAGATTTGAGCTACCGATACCTCTTCACATCGACAGACCAGGGTCTCTTTATTTTCGGGGGCATAAAATTCAGGATTGGGTTTAAAAAGATGATCCATCAGTGGTCGAACCGACATTTCCAGCTTTAGCTCTGAATGAATTGCTTTTGCTTTCCATTTTCTTTCTTCCCCTGTGATAATGTTTAACTGATGCGCAACCGCCATACCAGCTAACTGCCCTTTTAACATCGCAATTTTCGCCCCCCTAACCTGGGTCGTGTCCCCCACCACTAAAAATCCTTGTAAATTTGTGTTACCCCATTCATCATGCTTAGGAAACCAATATCGTTGCACTTCGTTCCATTCATGCTCGCAATTAAGCTGTCGTGTCAATTGTGTATTAGGGATAACGCCATCATGAAGCAACAGCGTATCCACTGATATTTTTTTTGAATTTCCCCGTGAAGTAAATTTAATTTGTTCCAGCTGCTCATTTCCTAAAGCTAAAATATCTTTTACATTCGTGTACACCTTTGTTTTCGATGCCATAATTTGACGACGCATTTCAAGGCCTTTCAACAAATAAGGGAAATTTTTGGCGGCCTTCGGTAAATGACGGATCGAAGTTATGTAATCCGTGTAAGACATAGTTTCCAGGATTGCTTCTATGGAAACGCCAAGCTCAATGAATTTAGAAGCGACCGATAGCAACAAGGGTCCGTTACCGCACAATACCACTTTCCCATCAGGGATGATATCAGAGCTTTTATACAGCGCATCTGCCGCTCCAGCTCCCATCACACCTGGTAATGTCCATCCCGGAATTGGCACTGGTCGTTCCATGGCCCCTGAAGCAATGATGATTCTCTTTCCTGAACACTGATCAGAAACAGTGTTCTCCAAATATGAAATCGTTCCATCCTGACTGACTTGCCATATCAAGACCCCCGGTAAATAGTCAGCCTCTGAAGCTCTGAATTTTTTAGTAAGTGTTTCTCCATAGGCGTACTCTTCATCCGAACCACAATGATTTTTAAAAAATGGAGATTCAATCCCTCTGTAGATTTGTCCACCCGGTCTGTTTTGTTCATCAATCAATAGGACCGAAAGACCAAATTCCCTGGCTGTAATGGCGGCGGAAAGCCCGGCTGGACCAGCACCAATGACGAGACAATCAAAGTTCTTTTTCATAGGTATCCTTTTGTTGATCCAATTGCCTTCTGATTTCCATACCCTCTTCAATATATGTTAAACAGCCCTGTTGATTCGGGACATTATTGATTTCCATTAAACACTCAAAACAGACACCCATCTGGCAATATGGTGCTCTAGGGGAATCGCTAACTGAAGAAACACGGGTATGTTTGACCCCTATCAAAAGCACAGCTGCCGTAACGGTTATCCCCGCCGGAACACTCTTCTTTTCACCTTCAAAAATGATGGTAATAAATTTAGAATTGGGTCGATCAATTTTCTTAAACACTAAACCTCCTTAAACTAAATGCTTCAAGCTCGTCAGGGCGAATATCATCCCAAATCCAATCAACCAGACGCGTGGCGTGAAGTGAAGCAAGTGTCACGCTGCTATGGGATGAGAGAACATAGGCACCGGGGTGCGATATGGAAGCATGATAGATTGGCAGAGAATCCGGACTCAAAGTCCTTAAGGCCGCCCAGCAACGCACAATCCTGATATCTGATAAAGTTGGAAAAACACGAACAAAGCGTTGACTGATTTTTTTAATGACATCAGGTGTTGCTTTCACATCAAAACCCGCTTCCTCGTTTGAATAGCCTAATAAAAAACTGCCTTCATTAGTCTGCCGAATACCACTCAAAGGAAGTTTTAATAAAGGTGCTTTTCTTTCTGTCACAAGTATTTGTCCCTTCTGAGGACGAATGGGTGCACTAAGACCAACCATAGCGGCTAAATGTGGCGTACTGTTTCCTGTTGAGATAACAACTTTTTGGGAACGGTAGCTTTGCTTCGGGGTCTGTACAATAAAAATGTCTCCTTCCTTTTTGGTAGAAATGGCTGGCTGATTGGGAATATATTGACCACCATTTTGCTGAAATCCCTTAAATAATGCTTTATAAAGTAACAAGGGATTCAAATGTCCATCATGGGGTGAAAATGAACCTCCAGATACTGCCTCACCCAGGGGCAGCTTTCCAACTCGTTTTTGAACAGACTGGTGGTCTATCATCTCACAGTCATATTTATTATCGATCGCTTCAGATCGCAGTCGATCAACCACTTCCGAGCGTTTTTTAAATTCATTTTCACCAAAAGTTAAATTAATTCCTCCTGTATTCTGATAATGAACATCTATATCAGTCTCCGTATAAAGCTCAGATAAAAAATCCGGATATATTCTGGCCGCTTCATGGGTCCACCTTGCGTATGGAGCATTTCCCAAACCTTTCCCTTGAACCCATACCAGTCCGAAGTTTCCGGTAGAAGCACGGTGAATTGTACTTCCTTCATCAATCATAATTACCTTATTACCTTTCCTACTCAATCCATATCCGACTGAAGTTCCTATAATACCAGCGCCGACAATAATCACATCCGCTGTTTTTACAAGGTTTTTCATTATAGTTTTTGCAAATAGTTATCATTGTAAAGAG
>Ga0307989_1000171_pt1 | contig 48021 bp, 78 predicted proteins | sample EllFjometagen185_FD_203164 | JGI IMG/M metagenome (GOLD analysis project Ga0307989, IMG submission 203164) | Marine microbial communities from Ellis Fjord, Antarctic Ocean - #185 | ecosystem: Environmental > Aquatic > Marine > Unclassified | place: Southern Ocean | collected 2014-10-08 | reverse complement strand
ATCAACCAAAACCCGAACCCTCACTCCCGACTCGGCCTTCTTCACCAACTCCGCCAAAAACTTTTTACCAATCTTATCATCATCATAAATATAAGTCTCCAATAGAATCTCCCTCTTCGCATTTCGAACATCTTTTAACATCTCTCGAAAAACTTTCTCTGGTTCCGACATCACCTTATATTTCACAACAATAACAATAATCAAAACTATATATATCTTTCAAGAAACCAAGCTCTTTCTAAAATTTATTTCTCTCCAAAAATATAATTAGCAAAACCCATAATCATTTTACTAATCTCCTCTAACTCAATATCCAACTCCTTCAAAATATCATCATCCAGATATCCAAACTCTTTAGCAATATATAACTGACTCTGAACCTCCTTAGCACTCCCTAATGCAATATACAAAAACTTAATCGTATCCTTATCAGTTCGTCTTCCACACCCCTCAGCAATATTCGAAGAAATACTCACAACCGCTCGCCTCAGTTGAGAGCTTAAGCCATAATCTTCTTTTTTAGGAAACTTGTCCACACATTCATAAACTCACTTAGCAATCATAATAGCACGTCTCCAAACATCAAGTCTCTTAAACTCCCTAACCATAAAACAAAAACACTTCTAAAACTTTTAAATCCATCGCCAAGTCCTTTCTAATTTCTAAACTCTAATTTCTAATTTCTCGCACACTTACCAGCGTGCGTGCCCAAACTGAACAACCAAATCACAATCCGAATCCGGCAAATCACAAGCCCCAAAACAATCTCCCAACCAAATCATAACTTCAACGTCACACTTTCCAGAAATATAATCAACAAGCACCGGACCCCAAGGCTTCAATCCATCAGGCAACTGCAACAAAACACTCTTCGCCTCAACCTTCTTAATCTCACTCAAAATCCTTTCCAATTCCAACTCATACTTTTCTTCCAAATCTTTCAACCTATATTCCATAACTAAAACAAAAAAACCAAAGTTATAAATCTTACTTCGTAGTCATCTCAAAAGAACCATCCCAATTTTTCTCAGGTCCCTTTTTCTCATAAACCTTGCATCTCTCAATAAACATCAAACAAGCAACATCATCCTTTCTCAAACCCAAAGCCTTCCAAAATCCCAACTCTGCCTTCTTAAAATCCGACTTAAAATAATCTTCCAAAGCAAACTCATACAACTTTACAAAATCGGAATCTTTCCCAGACATCAACTCATAAATCGCAATCGGCTTTTTCTTTCCCTTAACCCGAACAACATCAAGCTTCCGACAAGTCAATTCATCTTTAACTTCTTCATAAGTTGCCTCACCAATAACAATCGAAACCCCATAATACTTCGTCAAACCCTCAAGTCTCGAAGCCAAATTCACACTATCTCCAAAAGCCGTATAATCAAATCTATCATCACTTCCGAAATTCCCGACAACAGCATCTCCAGTATTAAGTCCACAACCAATCTTCAACGAAGGCAATCCATCTTCATTCAAAGACTTATTCAAACTTTTCAAAACCTCGATTTGAGCCAAAGCACTTTTACATCCAAGCAAAGCATGATCCTTTTCACTCAAAGGCGCATTCCAAAACGCCATAACAGCGTCCCCAATAAACTTATCAATCGTCCCACGATATTCCAAAACAACCTTAGTCATTTCCGTAAAATACCTATTAATCAAATGTCCCAAATCCTCAGGAGAAAGCTTTTCACTAATCTTCGTAAAACCCCTAATATCACTAAAAAAAATCGTCAACCTTCTCTTGTCTCCCCCAAGCTCTAAACTCCCTCTCTTAGAAACAATCTCTCCCAACAAACTCTTATCAACATACTTCCCAAAAGCCTCCGTCAAATAAGCACCCTGTTTTTTCTCACTCAAATAATTCAACCCAAAGCCAACACCAGTAAAAACAACCAAAGCCAAAGGGAAAAATAAAACATCAACAATATAATCAAATCTCCCAAACATAAAAATCCCAACATAAAAATAAGCCATAATTCCCAGAACAACTCCCAAAATAGAATAATAAATCTTCAATCTAGAAAGCACAAACATTCCCAAAGCCCCAACCAACAAGACAAGCAAAAAACTAATAAACTTTCCTTCCAAGGAAAGAAAATTATCCAAAATAAAATTCGAAACAACATGCGCCTGAACTTCAACTCCAGCCATACCAACACCATCACTAGTCGGAACAATATGAACATCATGAATATCCTCAGCACTAACCCCAACCAAAACAATCTTACCATCAAAAGAAAAATCATTATCCAAAACATCCAAAACATTAACCATCTCAAAACTCCGAGGCCCGGCAACAAAATTAATATTCTCAACAGAAGAAAAATCTCTCTCAACTCCTAAATACTTCCGAGCAACATCCAAAGAAAAAGGCAAAGCATCAACCTCAGCATCCGTCCTAACAGATCGAACAACTCCATCTCCATCTCGAATCAAATTAACATAACCAAAATCACTATCAAAAATAGGCCTTTGCAACTCACTGTCCGTTATCTCCGAAGCCAAGACAACATTATCCATTCCTTCCAAAACCTCTCGCAACTTCAAATCATTCTCACTCTCCTCAAAAAAAGACAAATCAACTCCAACAACCTTCGCACCCTCAATCTTCAAAAGCAAATCCGCAAAGACATTCCGATCCCAAGGCCACCTTCCAATCTCATTCAAACTCGCATCATCAATTTCAACAACAACAATACTATTCAAAACCTCGCCACTTCCATGAAAGCCATCAGAAATTCCACTACGAACATCCGAAAAAACATTAGCATAAATAAAAATTCCAAACAACAAAACCAGAAGCGCAAAAACTCCAATCCGCTGAAAATCAAACCTATTCATCAAGAGAAGCAATCTTGGACTTTATCTCCAAAATAGCCCTCGTAATTTCTTCAATTCTTTTAACGGCTTCAGTTTTCACAGGAGCCTGCGCCATCAATTCATCCAAATCAATATCACCATCATCAATCTGCCTCATATAAACCCGAAGCTCACCTTCACCAAGTCCAGTCTGATCCTGAATCAAACCAACCAAGAAAGCATTATCTTCCAAAACCTCATCACGCAAACTCTGCAACTCACTCAAAGCATTCTCCAAATTATTCCGAATCTCCTCAACTTCTCCAGCAGTAGCCTCTCTCTCAACCGGCTCACCATCAACAACCTCAACAACTCCCTTTCCAACTACCTCAAAAATCTGCCCAGCAACAACATAAGAAACTTCACCTTCTCCACCCAAAATATAGCCATCCTTAATCCCAAACGAAGTCCCTCTAACCGAAGCGATAGCATCTCCATTCTTCAAACTATAAGCCTGAACCCCAGACAACTTCGTAAAAGTATTCCAAGTCTCTCCACCTTCCTGCGAAATCTGCGGATGCTCCTTGGTCAAATCATCCAAAGAAACCTCAGTGCCTTCCTTCAAATTAACAACAATACTCCCGTACAAAATAATCGTAGCCAACCCATCATTCCCAGTCAAAACAACATCCCCCTCAGCAAGCTCAACCACAGAAACAACAACTTCCCCATTAACAAAAACCTCCCCATATTCAACATAAAGCTGTGCACTAGAAACACCCGAAGAAAACAAAAAATAATAACCAGTTCCAATAAGCACCAAAATAATTACAACAATAACAGAAAAAACCCTCACAACTTTAGACGACATATAATAAAGTCAAAAAGAATCTTTAAATAATTAACCTATTCAACCGGAAACATCTAGTCCAAAACTTTTTAACCCAACTCCATCTTCTCTAAACATGACAATCCGACAACCAATTGTAACAGTTGCAGGCCACGTAGACCACGGCAAAACAAGTATCCTAGACAAGATTAGAGGAACCTCTATCCAAACCGGAGAAGCCGGCGGCATCACCCAAAAAATCTCCTTCACAACCCTACCAAAAGAAAACATCGAACAACGAGCCAGAACAACCCTAGACAAATTCCAAATCCCTCTACAAATTCCAGGCCTACTTTTCATCGACACACCAGGCCACGCAGCATTCACAAACATGCGAAAACACGGCGGATCCCTAGCAGACATAGCAATCCTAGTAATCGACATAAACGACGGAATCAAACCACAAACCGCCGAAGTCCTACAAATCCTAAAAGCAAACAAAACACCTTTCATCATCGCCCTAAACAAAATCGACAACATCTCAGGCTGGCAAACTTCAGAATCCCTCCTCTCACTCGAAGCAATAAACAACCAAGCAATAAACGTAAAAACAAACTACGAAGAAAAATTCTACACAATAATCGGCTCCCTACATTCCCACGGAATCCAAGCAGAACTTTACTCAGAAATCTCCGACTTCACAAAATCCGTAGCAATAGTCCCATGCTCAGCACAAACCGGCGAAGGAATATCAGAAATCCTAGCAATGATAACAGCACTATCCCAAAAATTCCTACAAGATAAAATAATCTGCAAAGACTTAGGAAAAGGTGTAGTGCTAGAAGTCAAGAAAGACAAAAGAGGAAACTTCCTAGAATGCATCTTCTACGATGGCTGTCTAAAAAACACAGACCAAATCGCAATCGCTTCCCTAGAAGGAGACCCAATCGTCACAAAAATCCGAACAATCCAAGAAGCTCTACCTCTAAACAAAGGCTACGCGACAAAAAAAGAAGTCCACGCAGCAACCGGACTAAAACTCCAAATCAACACCAAAGAAGAAATCCTGCCCGGAATGCCAATCCAAGTAATCACAGAAGAAAACACAATCGAAAAAATAACAAAAGAATTTAGCCAAGAAATCTCAGAAGAAATACAAACCTCACCTCACGGAATAATCGCAAAAGCAGACTCACTAGGTTCCCTCCAAGCCCTAATGGTTCTCCTAAAACAAGCAGGTATACCAGTCCTAAAAGCATCCATCGGACCAATCTCAAAAAAAGACATATACTCCTGCAACGCAATCCAAGAAGAAGAAGATAAAGTAATAATAGGTTTCAACATCGAACAATTAGAAGAAACAAAAGACCTAGACGAACTAGCAAACATAAAAATCATAACAAATGAAATCGTTTACAAACTAATAGAAAACCTAGAAAAATTCAAGACTGATAAGATACAAGAAATCGAAAAGAAAAAGCTAAAAGAACTCCCAACAATCTGCAAACTAAAAGTCCTAGACTTCGTATTCCGAAACACATCTCCAGCAGTCTTCGGAGTAAAAGTAGAAGCCGGAACTCTTCGTGCTCACGAACGATTCATCAATGCGAGTGATAAAAAAATCGGTCAAATAAAAGAAATCCAGCACGAAAAAAAATCGGTCAACAAAATAGAATCAGGAAAAGAAGTTGCAGTCTCAATGCCTGGAGTAAACTTCGAAAGACAACTAGTCAAAGAAGAATTCCTCTATACAAACCTAGGAGAATCCCATTTTAGAAAATTCAAAGAACACAAAAATCTTTTATCATCAGAAGAAAAATCAATTTTGCAAGAAATCGCACAAATCAAGCGAAGAGACAATGCAACCTGGGGAATCTAATGAAAACAAAAACAGACTCCTACCTCACAACAAAAACCCCATGCAAAGGCTGCCAACTCTGCCTCAAAGGCCAAAAACTAGTTCTTTTCATCGGCGGCAAATGCTCAAGAAATTGCTGGTACTGCTCCCTATCCGAAGGCCGAAAAAACACACCCCAAATGTGGGCAAACGAAAGACCCTGCGAATCGACAAAAGACATAATCAAAGAAGCCGAAGAATCAAACGCAAAAGGCGCAGGAATAACAGGCGGCGATCCCCTAGTATACTTCGACAAAACAATCAAAGCAGCCAAAGCCCTAAAGCAAAGATTCGGCAAAAAATTCCACATCCACATCTATCTTCCCCTAGTCCTAATCGACAAAGCAAAACTAGAAGCCCTCCACAAATACATCGACGAAGTCAGATTCCACACATCATTCCTAGCAGAAGAAGTAACAAAGGAAGAATACGCAAAAGAAATTGAAAAGATAAAACTAGCCTCATCAATCTTCGGAAAAGAAAACACCGGAACAGAACTCCCTCTTCTCCCCGAAAAGAAACAAGAAATAATAGACTTCATAAAAGAAATCAAACCATACATTGACTTCGCAAACCTAAACGAATTCGAACTCTCCGACACAAACTTCGACATCATAACAAAAGACTACACCTTAAATTCCGACACTTACACAATAAACCAATCCTTAGAAACCGGCAAAGAAATCCTATCCAAACTAAAAAACCTGCCAATCAAAATCCACCTCTGCACCGCTCAAACAAAAAACCATCACCAATACCACAACAGACTCCTCCGGCACAACATCCTGCCCTACGGAATCAGAACCGAAGACGCAACCGTAATATACTACACAATAATCCCCGAAGATCTAAAGCAAGCCGCAAAGGAAATAAAAAAATACACAAAAAAATTCCACATCGACAACAAAGGAAAAAGAATAATCTTAAAAGATTCCGAAGTAGAAAAAATCTTTAAAACAAAAAAGTTCACAATAAACTTCTCCGAAGAACACCCAACCTTCGACTCCGAAAAAATGTCATTCTGGAAATTAACCAAAGAGGATTTCGAATAATGAAAAAGATTATACAATTCACCCTAGCAGGAACAGCATCTCTCTCAATATATCTTCTATCAATACAAATCCCAACAATACAAAACTACATACTATCAGAAATAATAAATACTCCCTTTCTAATCCTATCAATACCTTTATACATCATATACGCAACACTCGGATTCGCGCTAGACATCATTTTCAACACAGGAATAGGTTACGAATCTCTAAGTATATTTCCCGCAGGAAAAATATTCATACAAATAACATCATACATCTACTATATTCTAATAGGATTCTTCATACTCTGGGCAACACAAAACCGAAAAAAATCTCACAAAACAATATAAACAAACCTCATCTTAATTCCCCATGAACCGCCTAATCATCGACACCGAAACAACCGGACTCTCCCCACGCTTCAACAAAACCCTAACAGTCGGACTCCTTCTAATCAACCCATCAAAACCAAAACTCCAAATCCTAAACCAAGCCCACATCTTCGTCAAGCACAACAACTACAACTCAAACACCGAAGCAATGAAAGTAAACAAAATAGACATAGAACAACACAACCTTCAAGCCGTCCATCCACAAAAAGCCTGCAACCAAATCAACTCATTTCTAAAAAACAACAACGCCCAACAAACCCCAATCGTCGGCCACAACATCCACTTCGACAAAGGATTCCTAAACGCACTATTCCAACAAGGCGAAACCGATTCTCTACTCCACACCGAGTCAGAAGACACAATGAGAATATGGCGAGACCTACAAAAACAAAACGTAATCCCAAACCATCTCCGAGCAACTCTAGGGACACTAGCAGAACACTTCGATATCGATTACACAAAAGCCCACGACGCCCTAGCAGACTGCCATATAACTGCCAAAGTTTATCACCAACTTCTAAAACTAAAGTAACCAGTTGCCCAATTCCGCAAATTAAAATTTTAGGTTCAGGCGCCCACTCGAAACAAGAAGGGTGGAACCGTAAAGAAATTTTAATTTGCATTAAATACTATAATCAAAAATTGATTTTTCATAGAAAATTGATTTTAGATTATAGCTAACTAAGTTTTGATTCCAAGGAACCTTTTTCTAAAAGGGAGCCTAAAACCTTATAAACCAAAAACTCAATCCAATATCACAATTATAAGCTGAGGAAAAGCCATTGCGCTAATGACCCTCGGAAACATTGCAAAAACAAAATGGTATTCAAAATAAACGTATCCCACAACGGAAAAACCTTCAAAGCAGAAACCGAAAACGAAGGCCTAGCTGGCTACTCAATCAACGACAAGATCGACGGAAAAGAATTCTCACCAGATCTTGAAGGCTACGAACTCCTAATAACAGGAACATCCGACAAATCAGGATTCATGGGAAGAGCCGAAATCGACGGACCAAACCTACACAAACTTCTACTAAGCTACGGACCAGGAATGCATATGAAACCAAAAGGCGAAACAAAAATCAACCGAAAACCAAAAGGCTTGAGACTAAGAAAAACAGTTAGAGGAAAAGAAATCTCTCCATTTACAGTTCAAATCAACACAAAAGTTCTAACAGAAGGAAAAAAGAAATTCGATTCTCTATTCGAAGCACCAACAGAAGAAGCAAAAGAAGAAGAGAAGAAAGAATAATTTTATCACATAAATCTTTATTAATAATAAATAATATAATAAATAATGAAAAACTTAGTTCAAAAAGCCACAACTACATCTCAAATAAAATTATTAGAAATTATCGGAAGACAAATGGAAAAAACTGAGGACAAAAGTTCTCCATGGATAAGAAGAGAAGCAGCAAGCAATACACTACTATTATATTCTTTCATAACAGAAACAAGAAAAACTACAAAAGATAATAGAGCAGAAATATCTAGAGGATGGCATTACGATACACAATATATATCTGAAATGGGAATAATTCCATTCAAACATCAGAAAACCTTCGAATATGATTCAAAAAATACTACCCACGAAAAAAGATTAATAGAACTACTTCTTTAATTTTATATACCAACCCCGACAACAAAATCCGTGAGAATCCGTGTTCCTCCGTGTGCTAAAATATCTTCATCAACAATTCAACAACCTTAAAAACCAAACAACCCTAAAAAAATAAAAGATGGCATTCGAACAATTCACAAACCTAATCTCGACCCAAGGAAACCCAATCTTAACCCTAATCTTCTTCACCGCAATCATCGTCCTCTACGCAACATTCGTATTCTACTTCTACCGATTCCTCGCAAAGAAAAACCTAATCGACCTAAACCTAAACCAATACAACCAATACGAAAACGCTTTCCTAGTCAAACTCTTCGCCGCACTATTCTTCATAATCGAATACATCATCCTACTACCCGTCCTAACTTTCTTCTGGTTCGCAATACTTTCAATCCTAATCCTAGTTCTATCAAAAGGTCTAGCCGTAAACACAATCCTACTAATCGCCGCAGCCCTAGTAGCTTCCGTTAGAATAACATCCTACGTCAGCGAAGACCTTTCAAAAGACCTAGCAAAAATGCTCCCTTTCACACTCCTAGCAATCGCGATAACAACATCCGGATTCTTTAACGCAGGCGACCTAATAATAAGAGTATCCGAAATTCCTGAACTATTCACAAACATCCCATATTACCTACTCTTCATCGTAGCAGTAGAACTAATCATGAGAATCGGAGAATTCATCCAATCATTATTCTACACTACACAAACCACCGAAAAAGAAACAGAAACAGAAACCCCTACAGAAGAAACAACCAAATAAACTCAAATCTTTTAAACTCCCATTTCTCTACTTATACAATGGAAGACATCTCAAATTTACCAACAATCAACGTCGGAATAGTAGGACACATCGACCACGGAAAAACAACACTATTACAAAGACTAGCAGGAAAATGGGCAGACACACATTCTGAAGAACTCAAAAGAGGAATCACAATAAAACTCGGATACGCCGACGCAATAATTTACGACGAAGAAGGAAAACTAACAGTAGACAAAGAATCAAAAGGCAAACCAACACGATACATAACATTCGTAGATGCGCCAGGTCACGAGATGCTAATGGCAACAATGCTTTCAGGCGCAGCAATCATGGACGCAGCAATTCTAGTAGTAGCCGCAAATGAGGGAATAAAACCACAGACTCAAGAACACCTAGTCGCATTAAAAGCAAAAAAAATAAAAAAAATAATCATAGTCCAAAATAAAATCGACCTAGTCTCAAAACAACGAGCTCTAGAAAATTACAAAGCAATAAAAGAATTCATCAAAGGAACCGTGGCCGAAAATTCCCCAATCATCCCAGTCTCCGCAATCCAAGGAGTAAACATAAACAAAATCCTAGAAGAACTAGTCAACATCGAAATAACACAACCAGAAGAAAACGAATTCCCTTTGTTTCTAGTAGCAAGAAGTTTCGACATAAACAAACCAGGAACACCAATCCAAAAACTACACGGCGGAATACTTGGAGGAGCACTAAAACAAGGAGTCCTAAATATAGGAGACACTATCGAAATCAAGCCAGGATACTCCTGCAAAAAAAATAACCAATACGAATATCATGCCGTCAAATCTAAAATCATCTCGATGCAAAAAGGCAAACACCAAATAACAAAAGCCTTCCCCGGAGGATCCCTAGCAATTGAAACCGAACTCGATACAACCCTAACAAAAGCAGACGCACTCTCAGGCGGAGTCGCATCCCTAGAAAACAAACTACCAGAAATCACAGACAAAATAAAAATAAAGTACACTCTCTTCGACGAAGTCTTCGGAACAGGAAAACACGAACCAGTCCAAAACCTCAAACCAAATGAAATGCTAATGCTAAGCCTAAATACCTCGATAACAGTAGGACAAGTCGTCAAAACATACGAAAATGCAGTAGACCTAGCCCTAAAAATCCCAGTCGTCCCACTAAAAGGCGAATCAATAGGAATGGCACGAAACCTGAATAATCACTGGAGATTAATCGGATTCGGAGAAATTATTTAAAATATAATACACCTTACAAACCATGGAAAAAAAAGTAACACCAAAAGCAAAATACGATTCCGTCTCTGGAGCAGACCTCAGAAAAAAAACTCATTTCTTCCCAAAACCTCTAATCCCAACAAAAAGACTTTCAGCAATTCTGGGCGCAATTTTCATCCTAGTTCTCCTACTCGGTTTTCTCCAAATTCCCTATGACTCCGTATTAAGCGGAAACATGGATTTCACAATTCAAATCGGATACCCCTTAACATTCCTAGACTTCGGATTTTCCAACGCAACAACATTCCCACTAAAAATACCTGCACTACTCCTAGACTTCCTAATCTACCTAATCCTAGCCTACGCCATAGACATACTAATAAATCTAATGTTAAAAAATCTAGAAGAAGAAACAGAACTAAAAACATGCCCAACAGTTTTCAAAAACCAAGAAAAATCACTAGTAGATAAAGTCACAGATAAGGTTTTCAAAAAACCCGAAGCTCCAATCAACCCTACACCAATTCAAAACCCAACCTCACCTCAACCTCCTATCGCATAATTTCTATTTCAAAAAACATCCCTGCCTTTCATACATTTGTTCCCATATATTCATCTTTAAATCTTCCATCTTTAAATCTTCACCCCGAACAAAATACTTGTCAACAATCGGCCCCAATAAAACCCTCTCACCCATCAAACCAAGCTCACTCAATATCACTTTCATCATAACATCAGGGGTCATCTTCTTCCGACCATCAACAGCACACGATTTCCGAACAGGAGCCTTAAAAGATTCATGAGGAGCATTCGCCTTTCTAAAATAATCCGCATATTCCTGAATTATCCTCCTTGACTCCGAAAACGACTCAAAAGAATCACTTTCACTTTCAACAATTTGATTCAAAGGAAAACCATGTTCAAACAAATTTTTAATTCCGCCTTTAGCCATAAAAAACAACAGCTAAAATTGTTTATAAGAATTTATATACAAAAAGATTACTTCCCAACAACCCCTTTCCCAACCAACTCAACCCGCAAACTCCGACCAACCTTCCGCCGCATAATCCTACCCTTCATCTCCAACTTATCCAGAACCCGACAAAATCCCTTTCCGCAATATCCACTCTTCAGAACAAAATCCCGCCACATCAAACTCCCACCAGCTTCACCCAAAATCCTCACCAGAATCTCCTCATGCTCATTCAACATCTCAACCAAACAAATATTCCTCTTCTTCGCACCCCACCGAAAAACAATCTTCTTCTTAATCAAACTCTCAATCACCTTTTTACTGTCCATCATCCTCAACCCCAAATTCCGATCCAACATCTCACTCCCAGCCTTCTCCAAAATCAAAACCATCTCCTCCTCCCGTTTATTCAAAACCTTCTTCTTAACTCCCAAAACCTTCCCACCCATCTTCCATCTTCCATCTTCCATCTTCGACTCTACCAGCACAACAAAATTACGTTTCCCTTTTGTGCGTCTGTAGAGTATTTTCTTCGCCTCCATCTTCCGCAAAGTCCGCCAATAAAAACTCTCCTCATCAACACCCAACTTCTTCCAAGCCGCCGACTGTCGCATCACACCCCCATTCTTCTTAAGCAAATCAACAACCCTTCCTTCAGTCTCATTATAACTCCCCTTCAAAGCAATCAAACTCTTCGCCCGCCAACCCCACCGCACAACCTCACCCTTCTCCTCTAATCTCGACGCAACCCTCTCCAACCAAGCCCTCGAAACCCCCATCTCCCCCTTAACCCATTTAGGATTAACCTCCCCATTATGCCCCTTCAAAAACTCAACCAATTTCTTCTCCTGATTAACCAAAACCCTCCTACGCCAAAAGCAAACACCAACAAAAATACAAACAATAACCAACACAACCAAAACCCAAAAAACCCAACTCATCCAATTCAGAAAGATACAGATTATAAAAAACTTATCGTTCCAATCCCGTGCAATCTAGTGTAATCCCGTGGCTAAATATTCCCCTCCCTTATCTCCCCCCTACTCCCCAATCTCAACAAATACCAAATGATGATCCGAAACTTCCCCCTCAATCTCAACAACCCCACTCCCAATCACATTAACCGAATCCGAAACAACAACCCGATCATAAGCACAATCCGTCCTCCCTGTCGTCGTATCAACCTCATCCCCAATCAACCATCTCCAATCCAAAAAATGAGCCCTCTCAGAATAATAAGAACAATCCGCATTAAAATCCCCAATCAAAACCACACCTTCATCCGCGCCATCCGCGTAATCCGCGGACCTATTTTTAACAACATCCTCCAAAGCACTCATCTCAGAAACAACATCATCAGGTTTAAGGTGAACAACCCAAAACTCATGTCCAAAGTCAGTGCCAACAATTACAGGCTCTCTTTCAAAAACATCCTCACTATCATTCAAAGAATAAACAGAACTAACATTCACCCTAGCAGAATCCCAGACAACCCCAACCTGCTCCTTAGAACTAGACCGCCCAGCCCGCTCCGAAACAAAACAAGAATAATTATAATCCACAAGCTCATCACAAACCGCATCAAAACTAGACCCATCCTTATCCCGAATCTCCAACAAAAAAAACAAATCATAACCCCGAATCAAATCAACATAATAATCCACCCCAACCTTATCAATCTTAGAATCTCCAAAAATCTGCCCATTAAAACTCGCAACCCGAATCCCCTCCTCTCCAACATCACCACCAAAACCCAAAAATCCCCCAAAAACACCAGCAATCAAAACAACTACCCCAACAAGATACCCCCAAGCTTCCATAACAATACATACCAAACCCAAATACTTAAACATTTCCAAGGCGTGCGAAAAAATAAATTTGGATATTCAATATTTATAAGAATTTTGATGTAAAAAATGAAGATAACTAAGATAATTATTATCTATTGACATAAATTCCATATATAATAATAAAGAATATTCAACTTAACTTACTCATATGACATTTCTCATTTAATGATTAAGTATAAATAGTAGTCATACTTAGAATAAGTATGAGGGCAAAAGGAGGTAACCAAGTAATAAAGTTTAAAAAAGACTTTTATTACTAAATACTATGATAGATGAAAAAATTTTCGAAGTAAGAATTAACCACATCTCTAACATGAATCAAAGTGCCAAGATGGAGGTTATTCGTAAAGCTAGAGGAATGACTGACTTTAAGGGATTTGCAAAAATTACATACGTAACAGCATCCCCTAAAAGAATATCTTCAATAGACCCAATAAGTGGAACTGTAATGGATTATAAAAAAGAATCAGAAACTAAAACATCCAATATAAACATTCCCTCTTTTTAATTTTTTTTAACAATGAAAATTTTTCTTTGTCCCAAAGCCTTTCGTTCAAATGATGATTTTTCTCTTCAGCGAGACTTTTTACAATATTATATTTCTAGAAAAGGCATTAAAGCTACAATTACCGACGAACTATGGGAAGCTTTTAGATTTCGTATATCTCAAGCAAATGAAAACAATGAGACAATTATTGAAGGCATACTTGCAGATTTAAGAGGTAGTTATCTACCAGAAAATCTAAGAACAGATAAAATAACTTTTCAAGAAATCCCTGCAGAAAAAGACTATACAGATGAAGAATTAATCGCATCAACAAATAGTTTTATAGAAAGAAACTGGGCAGACATAGACTTATTTATTACTATAAATCCAGATAAATATTCAGAGAAAACTTCAGAAAAACAGGTTAAGGTAATGACATTAGAAGATTTTTATCTAGATTGTATGAATGATCAGGAGACAAGGGAATTAATGGAAGCTTTTTGGAATCATAAACAAGAATGCACCTATGAAGGTGAGTAGGTTTTAATACAGTATATTTTTAGTTAATCAGTTTCTTATCCCAACCCCCTCACAACAAAACAACCTCCAACCCATCCTCATAAACCCGACACCCCTCCGCCAGAACATTCCGATGACAATCCTCCCCCTTCCTCTCCTTACACAACAAAATTGTATCCCTCTTAACAGCCTCCCCAGCCAAACCCTCAACAAATCCAGCAACACTACGCAACCCCAAAAACTCATTATACAAAACAGCATACTCATCCCAACCAATCTCCCCCCTAAGATACGGCACAATAATCTCCCCCGGCGGCCCAAGCTCAGGCAACCACAAATCATAAGACCGAGAAGTTATCCGAGGATCATCAACCCTCCCACAATCAAGCGTATGCCGAGACATAACCGAAACCCGAAACATATCATCAAAAGAATCATAAATACACCCAGTAAAAATCCTACCCATGAAACAAAAACAAAAACCAACTTTATAAAAATTCATATACTTTACTCCTCAATCCGTGAGCATCTGTGAAAATCCGTGGACAAAACTTTCCCCTTCCCCTTCCCAACATCACACCTAGAACAACAATAACCCTCACTCATCCAATCCCAAACAAATCAAACTATAAAACTCTTCCCCTCCCAACCAAAAAATTCGCGTAAATTCGCGTAAATTCGCGGCTAAAATTCCCCTCCCCCAACCCCAACCCAAAAAACACCTAACCCCTCAATCCCAACCGAACACAAACAGCCTCAACCTCATCCTGATAAGGATTACTCTTCCCACTATTCCGCGTCATATCAAGCGGCCCATGCAACTCACCCCTAGTCCTTTCCTCAGCAAGAACCTTAGCCAACCCATGAGAAAGCAACTTCGCCTCATAAATAGTACTAGCACTAGTAATCACCATTCCCCTAGCTTCACCACCACGAAACTCAAGTTTCCTCGCCACATATGTAAAACTAGGATCACAAAATTCAGGAACACCAGAAATAATCCCAACACTCTCCAAAGTCTCACCAGAACCATCCGTTATCCTAAAGTAACTAGCATCCGCCCCATCCCTAAGATTAACCCTATGCAAATCAATATTCATAAAACAACAACCTGTCTCCCCTTTATAAGAACTTATATCCTAAACAACCAACCGCCAAAAAACTTAAAAATAAACATGTGTTTATCTGTTTCAAACACATCCAAAAAAACAAACATGAAATTCATAAAAAACCTCCTCGGCATCACCCTCATCCAATCCAAAATCAAAACCCTCCAATCCCAAACCAAAACCCTCCAATCCATAAAAACCCTAATCACAAAACCCAACAAGAGCAAAAACCTCAAAAACAAAACCCTCATAGTCCTAAAATCCCCAACCTCAACAACAAGCCTAGCAAAACAACTAAAAATCTCCAGAAGCTACGCCTCCGCAATCCTAAACCAACTAAAAAAACAAAACAAAATCCACGAACACTCCAAACACAAAAAAACACTCTTCTACAAATCTACCTAACTCGCCAACTCGGGCGAAGCGAACTAAAAGCAAAGCGAACTAAACAATATTCTTTTCCCTAACAAACCGAATCACCCCATTAATCATCTTCTTAATCTCCAAAAGCTCATCCAGCAATCTTTCCTTCTCCCCCTCCTTCAAATACCCAAGCCCACTAACGCTCTCAACCTGAGTCTCAACTTCATTCGCACTCCCATAAGCAATATGCAAAAAAGAAATATAATCTTTACTAGTCCGCTTCCCCGAACCCTCCGAAATATTAAAAGCAACACTAGCAACAGCCCGCCTCATCTGTCGCCCAATCTCATATTTCTCATGCTCCGGAAATCTCCAAGTAACCTCAGCGACAACAGGAATCAAATCAACCGCCCGACGCCAAACCACCAACTTCCGATAATCCCACATGAAAAGAAAAACAAACCAACTTATAAAAACCTAAGCCAAGTCGGGCGAAGTCCACTAAAAGCGAAGCGAACTAAAAGCGAAACGAACTAAAAGCCGAAGGCGAACTAAATAGTTTCATCCGTAGGAACCCTAGACAAATCACTAACCCTATCCCCATCACCCAAATTAATAATCCGAACCCCCTGAGTAGCCCGCCCCATCACCCGAACATTCTTCAAAGGGGTCCGAATAACAATCCCATTCTTAGTAGTAATAATAACATTATCATCATCCAAAACACTTCGCGAAGAAACAACATCCCCAGTCTTATCACTAAGAGCCATATTAATAATTCCCTTCCCCGCCCGACCAGTCAACCTATAATCCTCAATCGCAGTCCGCTTCCCCATACCCTTCCTCGTCACTGTCAAAATCGAAAACTTATCCCTATCCTCTTTAGGCAAAACTTCCAAAGAAACAACCTTATCCCCCGACACCATTTTAATCCCAGTAACACCATACGACGCCCGACCCATAGTCCGAACCTCACTCGACTTGAATCTAATCGCCTTACCCTTCTTCGTCACAAGCAAAACCTCCTGACCCTCGACCATCGGCTTAACCCCAATCAAAGTATCATTAGTCTCCATAACCTTAATCGCCTTAATCCCGCCCTTCCTCGGATTAGCAAATTGGCTAAGCTCAATCTTCTTAACAACACCCTTCGCCGTCGCCATCATCAACAAATCCTCGAACTTCTTAACAGCCAAAACACTCGTCACCTTCTCGTCCTTCAACTGCAACAAATTCACAACAGCCTGCCCCTTAGTAGACTTCGCCGACGCTGGAATCTCGTGAGCCTTCATCCAATGCACCTTTCCCTTATCAGTAAAAAACAACATATAATCATGCGTCGAACAAGTCAAAAGATCCTTAACAAAATCACCCTCGGTCAAACCCGAACCAATCACTCCCTTCCCGCCCCGCTTCTGCTCCTTATACTGCACCAAATCCAACCGCTTAATATAACCCTTATCCGTAATCGTCACGACGACATCTTTCTTATCAACCAAATCACCCTCCTCAAAATCCCCAACCTTACCCACCAACCGAGTCCGCCTATTGTCCCCAAACTTCTCCTTCAAATCCTCCAAATCCTTCCGGATAATCTTCAAAATCAAATCCTCGTCGCCCAAAATCTTATTCAATCTCTCGATCAACTCCTTCAAGCTCTTCTCCTCTGACTTCAACTTATCAAACTCAAGAGCAGTAATTTGATGCAACTTCATTTCCAAAATCGCCTCAGTCTGCGAGTCAGACAAACTATACTTAATCTTCAACTTAGTAGCAGCGTCGACCTTTCCCGAAGCCCCCCGAATCAAATGAACAACCTCGTCGATATTAGACTGCGCAACCAAAAGCCCGTCGACGATATGCAACCGCTTCTCCGCCTTCATTAAATCAAATTCCTTAGTTTTCCGAATCACGCCCTGCCGATGAGAAATATAAACCTTGATATATTCACGCAAAGTCAAAATCTTAGGAACACGATTAACAAGCGCAAGCATATTCGCATTAAACGAAATCCGAAGCTGAGTAAACTTATACAACCGATTCAAAGTAAACTTCGGCTCACTCATTTTCTTCAACTCAATCACAACACGAACTTTCCCCTTCGACGACTCGTCCCTAATATCAGAAATATCCGGCAACTTTTTATCCCGAACCAAATTCGCAATCTGCTCAACCAAATTCGCCTTGTTAACCTGATAAGGAATCTCAGTAATAATAATCTTCGTCTTACTCTTCGCGGACTTCGGCTCCTCGACAACAGTCTTCCCATCCAAAATCAAACGACCCTTACCCTCGGTATAAATCCCTTTCATATCCCCACTAACAGTCCCCCCCGTCGGAAAATCAGGCGCCTTAATCGCAGCAATCAGTTCCCTGTCTTCGCACTCCGGATTATCCAAATAAGTAATAATCGAATCACAAGTATTATTCAAATTATGAGGCGGAATATTCGTCGCCATCCCAACAGCAATACCAGAAGCCCCATTCAAAAACAACTGAGGAAGCCGACCCGGCATAACAATTGGCTCGTCCAAACTATTATCATAATTCTTCATCATAGGAACCGTGTCCTTATCAATTCCCTCCATAATCTCCATAGAAATCTTTTCCATCTTAGCCTCAGTATAACGAGAAGCAGCAGCACTATCCCCATCCATCGAACCAAAATTACCCTGACCAATAACCAAAGGATATCTCAAAGACCAAGGTTGCGCCATCCTAACCATAGCATCATAAATAGAAGCGTCGCCGTGCGGATGGTACTTACCCATAACGTCCCCAACAATACGTCCAGACTTCTTTGTCTGCTTATTATGAAAAACACCCATCTCATTCATTCCCCACAAAATCCGACGATGAACCGGCTTCAACCCATCCTCAGCCGAAGGCAAAGCCCGCGCAACAATAACACTCATAGCATAATTCAAATAAGCCTCCCTCATCTCGCCAGAAATCTCAGCATCAATCAACTCCTTCGCCTGAACAGACTTCCTCATCTCAATCCGCTTCGCCTCAAACTCACTCGACTCTTTCTCAGCAGAATCCATATCCTCAATCTCCTGCACATTTTCAGTCTCAATAATATCTTCACTCATCCTTAAAACTCCCATCTTTATTTCCTAAAACAAAATTATCCCCGCAATAACCACACTCTCTACACAAATACTTTCCAGCAACACTACCATTAATCGATCTGTAAACTTCTCTACTATTACATTTCGCACACAACAACAAATCATTACCGACCTCCCCCATCCCTTCAAATTCTAACTCCGTAATAAAAATATCATGCAACGCAACATTAAATTCTTTATCATAACCCAAAAACTTGATCCCCATCTCTTTACATATCTCCCCACTTTTATTACTACCGTAAAACAAATCAATCTTCCCAATCTCATCCAAAGCCCTCTCAAAAGCCAACTTCTTATTATCCTCTTCACTAGAATCCAAAGTCACAATTTTATCAAACATCCCCTCACATCTAGCAATCTTCAAAACCTCACGAGCAAACTCAGAAGTATTAGTAGTAATCAAAGCAATATCATAATCCTCTTTAACAATCTTCAAAGCCTCCACAAACTCTTCATCAACATAATCCCCCTCCTTAATCAAACCCAAAACCATCTCAAAATACCCTAGCCTCCTCTTAGAAATCGCATCCTTTATATCCAAATCTTTATACTCATCAATCTTACCCAAAGCCTCCTTAACATATTCAAAATAATTACCATTCCCAGAAAATTCCTCCATCCCCGACCTATCAGCCAACTCTTTCATCCTAACTTCATGCGCCTTCTTCCACGGCGCCCCATTCTTAATAATCCCCAGTAAACTAAAACCAATCATCTTCTTATCACTCATCTCCTCTTGCCCTCCAAGGGTACGCGTTGTCTTGCTGGCGTCACCACCTTTTTCTTCCGAACAACCTTTTTCTTTTTCAAAACTTTCTTAACAACCTTCTTTTTCAACTTCCCAACAGCTTCCCTCAACTTCTCCTCACTCACAACCAAAACAGGAAAAGTCGCACACTCAAAACCACAATTCCCACACTTCATCTTCGGAATAACACCAAACAAATTCCCAAACCCAAAAACATACTTCACACTCCGAGACTTACACTCCGGACAAAACGAAACCTTAATCTCCTTACCACATCCACCATCACAACACTCACATCCTGCCATTACAAATCAACCTCCGCCTTATCCGCATTCTCTTCAATAAAAGCCCGACGTGGCGCAACAGCATCACCCATCAACAACGAAAAAGTCTCATCAGCCGCAACAGCATCCGAAATAGAAACCTGTTTCAACCGTCTAGTCTTCGGATTCATAGTCGTATCCCAAAGTTGCTCATCATTCATTTCACCCAAACCCTTGAACCGACCAATCTCTAACTTCCCACCAAGCTCCTTAGTCTTTACCGCCAACTCTTCCTTATTATAAACATAATATTCCTTCATCCCTTTCTTAATCTTATAGAACGGAGCAACCGCAACAAAAATATGCCCAGCCTCAACCAGCTGCGGAACATATCGAAAAAACAAAGTCAACATCAACGCCTTAATATGCTGCCCGTCAACATCCGCATCCGTCATAATAATAATCTTGTTATATCGAAGTTTCGAAATATCAAAAGAATCCCCAACACTAGTTCCAATCGCCGTAATCATATTCGAAATCATCTCCGACGACAAAGCACGCGAAGGACTAGACTTCTCAACATTCAAAATCTTTCCACGCAAAGGTAAAATCGCCTGAGTCTCCCGGTCCCTTCCACCCTTAGCAGTACCACCAGCAGAATCTCCCTCAACAATATACAGTTCAGTATTCTCCGTCTTCTTACTTGAACAATCCGCCAACTTCCCAGGCAAACCCGAACCAACACTAAGAGCATTCTTCCTCCTCACCAAATCCTTAGCCCTCTTCGCAGCCTCCCTGGCCTTCAAAGCAGCACTAGCCTTATTCAAAATCGCCTTACCAACCGTAGGATTCTCCTCGAGAAAATCAGTCAAAGCAGCAGTAGCCATAGAATCGACAATTCCCTTAATGTCCCCATTACCAAGCTTAGTCTTAGTCTGACCTTCAAACTGAGGATCCGCCATCTTAACCGAAATCACCGCAGTAACACCTTCACGAACATCGTTCCCCATCAACTTTTGACCCTTCTTCAAAGTCCCCTTCTTAGTCCCATAATCATTAATCACCCTCGTCAAAGCAGTCTTCAAACCAACAACATGCGTCCCACCCTCAATCGTATTAATCGTATTAACAAAACCCTGAATATTCTCATTATAAGAATCCGAATACTGAATCGCAACCTCAGCAATCGTCCCATTCTCTTCCCTCTTAAAATAAATCGGCTTCTGATGAATCGCCTTCCGCGTCTTATTCAACCACCTAACAAACTCAACCAAACCACCCTCATAACAAAACGAATCCTTCTTCTCCTTCTCGCCCCGCAAATCCGAAAACGTAATCTTTAAACCAGCATTCAAAAAACAAGTCTCCCTAAATCTCGTAGCCAAAGTTTTATAATCAAAATCCAAAGTCGCAAAAATATCTTTATCCGGCATAAACGTAACCTTCGTCCCATGCTCGCTAGCTCCACACTTTCCAATCACTTTCAAATCACTAACCGGAACCCCAATCTTATAACTCTGCATGTAAACACTCCCGCCCTTCCGAACCTCAACCCTCATATCACTAGACAAAGCAGCAACAACAGAAATCCCAACACCATGCAAACCCCCCGAAACCGCGTAAGCCTTATTATCAAACTTCCCACCAGCATGCAACTTCGTAACAATAATTTCCATAGCCGGCCTCTTGTAAACCGGATGCATATCAACAGGCATTCCCCGACCATCGTCCTCAACAGTCATCGAACCGTCCTTGTTAATCGTAACCTTAATTTCCTCACCAACTCCAGCCATATGCTCGTCAACAGAATTATCCACAACCTCATAAACACAATGATGCAAACCATACTTATCCGTAGAACCGATATACATACCAGGTCTCTTCCGAACAGCCTCGAGACCCTCTAAAACCTTGATATCTTTTGCAGCATAATTATCTTCCATTTCTTATTTCCTCTTACATCGAAAAAACAACCTTTCTTTATAAATATTTAGGTAACTAAAATGAGAAAATCACCGACGACAAACAAAAACCAGCCAACAATTACAAGACAATTAGAAAAATAAAAGATGTGTGAATGTGTGATTCACACATTGTCACATAAAACTCAAAATCCACAAAATCAAATACTTAAAAAAAATTAAAATTACTTCTTCTTAGCTTTAGTCTTCGCTACCTTCTCAGATTCTTCTAATTCTTTCCGAGCCTTATATGCAGCATCCTTCTTCGCCTTATCAGCCTTAACAACATCACTCTTCCGAACCCACCTAACCTTCTTATTCAACCTACCCATCTCCGAATTCTTCCGACACTTACTAGAACAAAAATACCGAACACTAGAATCCTTCTGAACTACAGTAGTTCCCTTTGGAAACTCATACGCATTTTTACAAAAACTACAAACTGGCATTTTATTTACTGCCCCTCCTAAACTTCCCCATACGCCTAGCCTCAATCTCAGTCTCCCTCAACATCAAAATATCTCTCTTCTTAATCGGTCCTCGAACATTACGCCTCATAGACTTCCCCCTATTCTTTCCCTGCAAAATTTTACAACTAACCTGACTAATCTCTCCCCTAGTCCCACCTCGAGCAACAACAGCCTCAACGATCGCCGGAACAGCGCCCTCTTCAGTCAACTTCTCCGAGCCCTTAGACCCAGCCGACTTCTTCTGCTCCTTCTTTTCCGGTTTCTTTTCTTTTGCCATTTTATTATTATTATTTATTAGCTTTCAAGCGCATCTTAATTCGCTCGAAAGACGAAGGAAATTACTCCACAGAGTCTAGAGATGCTTCGCCTTCTTCTAACACAGCCACTGCCGCCGTAGGCCTATTGATTCCAACCGAGATTCCTAACTTCTCTCGCGAATCAGCCTCGACAAACTTAATACCTTTCTCTTTACAAAGAATAGGTAAATGCTGCGTTATTTCCTTCGGATCGATATCAGATGCAACTACAACAAGCTTTGCGATTCCTCGCTCAACTGCCTTAGTAACTTCATTAACACCCTTGTCAACCTTTCCGGTCTTAGCCGCTTTCTCTACAACATCATATACGTTTACCATTTGTTTTTCCTATTTAGTTCCAACCGAGAATTCCTCCTCGCGACTTCCATCGTTCATTGGTAAACATTAATCCAATTTTCACTTTATAAAACTTCCTACACTCAAATCAAATTCACCACAAAACCTCAACCTCATCCGTCCTCTCTCTCGGAGCAATATCAATATCGCCCAACTCCTTATTTCTTATTCCTTTCTCCTTATTCCTTCTATGCATCTTCAATCCCAAATACCCAATCATCGCACCATTATCCACAAGCAAACTCTTCTCCGGCGCAAAAAATTTACAACCCCGCTCCTCACACATAATCCGACACATCTCCTGCAACCGACTATTACAACCAACTCCACCACCAATCAACAACTCGCTCTTACCCGTATGCGCCAAAGCCCTCTCCGAAACCTCAACCAACATCGCAAAAACATTCTCCTGCAAAGCAAACGCCAACTCCCCATTATCAACACCCTTCTCAATCAAATTTCGAATCTTCGTCTGAATCCCAGAAAAAGAAACATCCATCCCCTTAACAACATAAGGCAATTCCAAAAGCTCCGGAGCATCTTCCATCTTCCATCTTCCATCTTCCGCATATTCAGCAGCAAGCTGCTGAATTGCTGCCCCAGCCGGAAACCCAAGCCCCATAGTCCGCCCGATACTATCAATAAAATTCCCAACACCCAAATCCAAGCTCTCCCCAAAAATCCGAAACTTCCCACCCTCGAAAGCAACAACCTGAGTATTCGCCCCCGAAGTATAAAGCATAACCGGATCCTTAGCCCCACAAATCTCCCCAACAACCAAATGCGCAACACAATGATTCACCCCAACCAACTCAATACCAAGTCGCTCCGCCAAACCTTTAGCAAAATCCATCCCCTCCAACAAACAAGGCGCCAACCCCGGAGCATTCGAAAAAGCAACAACCTCAATATCCTCCTCACAAACTCCAGCAACTTTCAAAGCCTTCGCAAAAACCTCCTCCCCAACCCGAGCATGATGCGCCCGAACCTCCAATGGAATCATCCCACCCTCACTCGTCACATAAGAATCCTTCTCATTCGATAAAATATTTCCAGACATATCCAAAACCCCAACACCAAAAGTGTGTGCAGTCGACTCAATCCCAATAATACATTTCATCCAAAAAAAAACAAATCCAAAGTTAAAAACATTTCCAAACTCACCAAGCCCCGTGCAAAGCACAACCATCATCGCAAAACGATAACCATCGCAATTTATTGCAACCATCGCACGAAAACCTCGCGCAACCATCGGCACGCCAGAAAACTATAAAAACAAGCGTACCTTTTTCAAGACATGACAACCGAAAAAGAAAAAACTTTCCTAGATTTCCTAAAACTAGTCTCACCAGGAACCTCCCTAAGAACAGTCATAGACGACATAATCAGATCAGACCTCGGCGCAATGATAATCTTCGACTCCCCGGCATTTCAAACCCAAAACATATTCGAAGGCGGCTTCAGAATCAACTCCAACTTCACATCCCAAAAACTTTTCGAACTCTGCAAAATGGACGGAGCAATCATCCTCTCCTCTGACCAAAAACGAATCCTACACGCCAACATCCTAATGACACCCGACACAACAATCCGCTCAATCGAAACAGGAACAAGACACAAAGCAGCAGAACGAACAGCAAAACAAGCCCACACCTTCGTAATCGCAATCTCCGAGAGAAGAAAAAAAACAACACTCTACCACGGCTCGTCAAGATACTACCTAAAATCCACAGGAGAACTCCTAAGAAACATAACCTCAAACCTACAAATCCTAGAGAAACAAAAAGAAATCCTAACCGAACACATCAGCAATTTAAACATCCTAGAAATGTCAGAACTAGTTTCCGTCAGCGACATTTGCAAAGTAATCCAAAGAGCCGAAATGATTCTAAAAATATCTGAATCAATAAAACGAAACTTCACCGAACTAGGAAAAGAAGGAAGCATCATGCATATGAGATACAGAGAAATATTAAGAGGAGTAGAAAAAGCAGAAAGCGAAATACTAAGAGACTACGCAAACATCCCACTAAAAAGAGCAAAAACTCTACTCGCAAACTTCACATTCGACGGACTCCTAGAACTCGAATCAACAGCGAGACTAATTCTAGAAAAACCACTCGAAGAAATAATCTCCCCAAAAGGCTACAGATTCCTTTCCCACTTAGACACCTCGGCAAAAGAAACATCCCAAATAATAAGAGCACACCAAAATCTAGACAACATACTAAAACTAGAACCAAGAGAATTAGAACCAATCCTAAAAAACAGAAGCACAAATATATACGAAGAAATAAGATACCTAAGAGAACAAATACTAAACGGAAAAATAATATGTTAAACACAACCCAACTCACAGAAATAAGAAATCAACTAGAGCTCAGCCAAAACCCGCTCTTCTTCTACGACAACGACGCCGACGGACTCTGCTCCTTCCTAATCTTAAGACGTTCTCTAGACAGAGGCAAAGGCGTCGCAATCAAATCCTTCCCAGATCTAAAAGCACAATATAATAACAAAGTCGACGAACTAAATCCAGACCTAATCGTAATCCTAGACAAAGCAGAACTCAATCCCGAATTTGCAAACCACGCAGAAGAAAAAGGTATACCAATATTATGGATAGACCACCACGAAACCAAAACAGACAAAACAACAGTAGACAAAACATCATACTACTCTAGCTTTCCCGAAGCCGAGCCAGTTTCCTACATCACACAAAAAATATTCAACCGCCCAAAAGACATCTGGCTTTCCACAATCGGATGCATCGGCGACGTCTACATGCCAGATTTCGCAAAACAATTCAGCAAAGACAACCCAGACCTCCTTCCTCCAAACCTCGACGCATTCACCGCACTCCAAACAACGACACTAGGAAAAATCGCAAGAAAACTAAACTTCGGCCTAATGGACACGACAACAAACATCCTCCAACTAATCAAATATCTATTCAAAGCAACAACTCCCTACGACCTCCTAGAAGAAAACTCATCCACCGCTCAATTCCACAAAAGATCAAACCAACTAGAAGAGTTCTACCAAAAACAAATCGAAAAAGCAGAATCCCATTTCAACCCAGAATCAAAACTATTACTCTTCATCTACTCAGGCAACACATCAATGTCATCCGAAATCTCAAACCGCCTAGCCTTCAACCATCCAGACAAACTAATAGTCACCGCATTCCTCCGCCCCGAAAAAGCCAACATATCAGTTAGAGGGAAAGATGCCCTAAAAATAACAAAAGCCGCAACAAAAGATATCCTAGGCGCAACCGGAGGCGGACATCCAGAAGCAACAGGAGCCATGGTCCCAATATCAGACTTCGAAAAATTCAAATCCAATATAGCACACTTAACACAATAAAAGTTTATAAGTACAAAAAATTTCTTCTAGCATGGGAGAAGAGATCGCGACAAGAAACAGAAAAAATCATTCTTCAAAATTAGACAAATTTTCAAACACTTTACCTAAAGATAAAAAATCTCGATACCAACTAGGAAAAACTTACGATCAACCATCTTTAGAAGATATAACAAAATTACATAATCCTGCAACAGTTTCTACAAAAGTAATTGCTAGAGCCATAATGGCAAAAGAAACAGAAGAAACAAAAAGAAGAAATATCGCGGAATGGAAAGCACAGGTAACTCCTGCAAAAAATGCAGTAGATGATAGTCTTTATACAATAGGGCGAACCCCAACCTTATTTCTAAATGCCAAAATGAACAAAATTTTCAATATAATGGCAGTGGAAGGACATGCACAACAAGGACATGCCACATACAGAAAACAAGCCTATCCGAACACCACAAGACCCGATATAATAAAAGCCATATCTCAAAAAGGAACACCAGCATTAAAAAGAAACTTCGCAAATGGAAGATTTGAAGAAACGACACAAGAATATATTGATAATATCGTAGAAACTTTAGCAGATGGATTATTTGCAATGGAAGCAGCTAGAAAGGATGGGAAAAAATTAGAAAAAATTAGTATAAGAGGATTAAATGGAATAAGCTGCTTTGGAGAAGTAAGCCCATTAGACGGAGCAATGGGATTCCTTCAATCAACCAGTATGGACACTAAAGAAATAAGAAACTTGGTTTTTCAAAAATACGGATTTCAAATGGGAACAGGAGAATCTTTTTTAACTAACATGAGAAGATCACAAGAACTAGGAATAAACATACGAGATATGGCCGGAATTAGATATCAGGGGGACCTAGAAATATTAAACCAATTACCTAGTTCAAACAGATTAAAGGTATTAGAAAATTTAAAAGTCATCAAGGCGAACAATCTGCTTTTAGAAGATATAGCAAGCGGAGAATTAACATGGAAAGAAGTAAAGAAGTATTCAAATTCTTCCTCTATAAGAAAAGATTCAAACTACCAAGAAGAATATATTAGACATACCATAGGTCATGGAGTAGGAGATGACTTAGACATTTTTTTGGCAGGATTTTTACCCCCTTCAATATATAACGAAGGACACAAGGAATCTCCTTTAGCCGTACAGTCAAAAATCATACTAGCTCTTTTTGGAGACCAAATAGACACTCTACGTGGAGACCAAGATTCACTAGCAGGAACATATCTTAATGGAATCTTTAACAAATTAGCACAAAACCCCGACTTCAGAGAAGCATATGATATAAAATATCAATCAAGTGGAAAATACACACTTGTTCCACAAGATGAATTAATAGACTTCACATTGGCAGGCGCAAATACAAAAAGACAACATGTGCATTCATCACAAAGATATTTCTGGAAAGATGAAGACGGGACGTGCGCAGTAACAGAATATATAAAACACGCTTACTTTTGCGCAAAATCGCAAGCTAAAGAAATTAATTTATCTGACCTCAGAAAATTCAAAATAAAACTAGACAAAGACATCAGTAGTACAAAATTAACTTTCAATAGAATACATGCACAAAAAATACTTTCAATAATGAACGAACGCCTTGACTTAGTATTTGACAAAACTTCAGCACAAAGAGAATCCGGCCTAGGAAATTATTTCCTCCCAAACTAAACCCTTAAAAACCAAATCTCCTCCAAACTACCATGAGTCAAGCAATTCCAATTAATTCTAACTAGCAAACCTAGTCACAACTCTACCTATCAAATGAAAACCGTAAAAGATTTCAAGTATACCCCAGACATGACCGTCACAGAACTAGTCGACAGCTTCGGATCACTAGGCTACCAATCAATAGAACTCAATGCCGCCCAACAAGTCCTCCTCAAAGCAAAACGAGAAAACGCAAAAATATTCCTAACCTTCACATCCAACATGGTCACCTCAGGACTAAGAGGACTCTTCGCACAACTCTGCGAACTCAAAATCCCAAACGTTCTAGTAACAACTTCAGGAAGCATAGAAGAAGACATCATGAAATCCCTAGGCGCAAAATTCGAAGTCTCCTCTTTCAACGCAGACGACACCGCACTCCACGAATCCGGCCAAAACAGAATCGGAAACCTCGTAATCAAAACCGAAGCCTACATGAAATTCGAAGACAAAGTATCTGACTACATAAACACGGTATACCAAAAGAAAAAAAGAATCTCAAGCTCAGAACTTCTCCACGAAATCGGCCTCCTAATCAAAGACGAAAACTCAATCCTACACCAAGCAGCAAAAAACAACATCCCAATCTACTGCCCCGGAATCGCAGACTCTTCATTCGGCTTCCAACTCTACATGTTCCAACAAAAAAAACCAGACTTCATAGTAGATACAATCCAAGACATGGCACGAATCACAGAGGACACATCCTTCGACGAAAAGAAAGCCCTAATCTCACTCGGCGGCTCAATATCAAAACACTATGCAACATTCGCAACTTTACTCTCAGGCGGACTCGATTACGCAATCTACCTAACAACATCCCACGCCTCATCCGGATCAATGTCAGGAGCAACAACCCAAGAAGCAAAATCATGGGGTAAAATAAAAGACGACGGACAAGCAGCAACGGTAAATGGCGACGTCTGTATAACTTTCCCACTTTTAATTTGCTCAGCCTTAGATAAAATAAAAGAAGAAGGCTTATTGTGAAAATCCCGAAACACCGAAACACCGAAACACCGAAACACCGAGAAAGCGAAGCTTTCTTTACCCTCTCCAAACAAAAACTAGCATCCCAACTAAAAATCCTAACCGACCTAAACCTAAAAGTCTCCTACTCCTACAAAACAAACCGACAAATCGGCGACATCCTCCAAAATCTCAACCAAGAGCGCGAACTAAGAGCGCAACATTCAAAACCAACGACCAACGACCAACGACCAACGACCGAAATGGACTCCGTCCATTTCTCCATCCACGCTCAAGAAGAAATCGAGATGATAAAAGACAAATCAAAAATCTCATTCTTCACCCAAGCCGAAACAAAAGAAGAACTAATTCAAATCATAAACCAAGGAATCAAAACCTTCGTAATCGACAACGAAATAGACCTACAAAATCTATTACAAGCCGCAAAACAAACAAACCAAAAAATTAACATCTCAATAAGAATGAAATTCCACGAACACAGAATCGGAACAGGAAAATACTTCGTCTACGGACTCCCATCCACAAAAGTAAACCAACTAATCCAAGAACTAAAAGACAATCCACAAATAAACGAACTAGGAATTCACATCCACCGAAAATCCCAAAACACTTCCGAATGGGAAATCGTCGAGGAGTTAAAAGACTCAATAAATGAGACAACTCTAAAAATAATCAAATCAGTAAACCTCGGAGGAGGCCTCCCTGTCGAATACAAATCCTACACAAACTCAACACTCCCCTATATCCTAAACAAAATCGCCAAAGCAAAAGAATTCTTAAACCAACACAGTATCCAAACAATAATCGAACCCGGAAGATTCCTAGCAGCTCCCCCAATCAAACTCCACACAAAAATAATCCAGATCCAAAACAACACCCTAATTCTAAACACAACAATCTACAACTGCGCTCTAGATACCGTCTTAACAGAAACAAAAATGCTAGTCGAACAAGAACTCTCCGAACCCGCGAAGCAACCATCGCGAAGCAACCATCGCGAAGCAACCATCGCGAAGCAACCATCAAAAAATCCAAAAGATTTTTTACTCAAGGGCAACTCTCCAACACGAGACGACATCTTCCGATACAAAGTCAAGCTAAAAAACCCAAAACTAGGCGACGAAATAACATTCATAAACGCAGGATCCTACAACTACACAACCGACTTCTTCGGCTACAAAAAATTGGAAACCAAAATCACAGAATGAAACTCTACACAACAAACCGAATCAACGCCTTAGGATTAAAGGGTCCAGAACAAACACATAAATTATTCCCTGAAGCCGAATTAATAAAAGTAGACAACGACAACATCCAAGAATCCCAACAAATCCTATACAACAAAGCAAAAAAAGTATTCCAAACAGAAAAGCGCGAACTAAGAGCGCAACATTCCAGCCAAATACCAAATACCAGATACCAGATACCTCAAGAAAAACCAATAGTTTTTCTTGGAGGAGACCATTCAATAACCTACCCAATATTCAAAGCCTTCAAAGAGAACAATTCCAACCCATTCCTAATAATCTTCGACGCCCACGCCGACTGCATGCAACCACAACAAGAACCAACACACGAAGAATTCCTAAGAGCAATAATAGAAGACGGCTTCCCATCGGAAAAAATAATCATAATCGGGCTAAGAAAAGCAGAACCAGAGGAACAAGAATTTTTAAACCAACACAAAATAAAAATATTCAAAACAATAGAAAACATAATCCAAACAATAGAAAAACACGACCTCTACATCTCAATAGACATCGACGCTCTAAACCCAACAGAAGCCCCAGCAGTAAACTACCCCGAACCAAACGGCCTAACCTCAAAGGAATTCTTCAACATACTAGATCAGCTCCTAAAACAAAATCCAAAAGCAATCGACATAGTAGAAGCAGTCCCAGAAAAAGATCAAGACAACAAAACCCTAAAAATAATTACAAAGGCAATAGAAGAAATAACCAAGTCTCAATAAAAAATACTTCCAAAACAAAACAAGCATTACCAAGCTCCCACGAAGTGAGCCATCCCAACCTCAGTTGAGCCCTTCCACATCAGTAAGCTTCTCCACGAGTTTGACAAAGTCAAACCCTCTTCTCAGTCTCAACATCCTCAAAAAAATCATCCTCATCAACTATCTCCTTCCCAACTATCTCCTCAACAACATCCTCCAGCGTAACAATCCCCACAAACCTTTTCTTCGCATTAAAAACAACCGCCATATGAATCCGCTCCCTCATAAACAATCCCAACAAACTATCCAGCCGACGACTATCCAAAATCCTTAAGACTTTCTTCTTGTAAATATCCCTAACATTCACATCTCCAGAAACACCAACCAAATCTCGCAAAAACAAAACACCAACGATATTCTCCAATCTCTTATCATAAACAGGAAACCTAGAAAACCCAAACTTCTTCATCTTTCTCAAAACCTTCCCGTCAATAACATCTCTTTTTTCTAAAACAAAAACATGCTTCCTAGAAATCATAACATCCTTAACAGCCTCATCCGAAAACGAAAGCGCCCCATGCAAAATCCTCTCCTCGTCCCGATCCAACCTAGACCCTTCAGACTTCCTATGATGCGTCACAATCTCTTTTAATTCCCTCCGAGACCAAACCGTCCCCATCTCATCCCCAAGCATCTTATCCAAAATCTTCGAAATCGGCCAACACACAGGATAAAGCACAATAATAAAAATCTTAACCAACCAGGCAGTCTTCGCCCCAACCACCATCGCATGTCTAGAAACAAAAGCCTGAGGTAAAATCTCACCAAAAATCACAATCAAACCAGTCGCCATAATCCCCGCAACAACCCCAGCAGCAACACCTCCAAGCAAAATCGCAATCGCCGAATTAACACCAACGTTCCCAAGCAACAAAGTACAAAGCAAAAGATTTCCCCGCTTCCGAACACTGTAAACCTTCAAAGCCTTCTCATTCCCCAATTTAATCTTTCGCTCAAGCTCACTCTTATTAAGACCAAGCAAACCCAAAGTCAAACCAGAAAACAAACCAGAAAACAAAACCAAAAACCCAATCGCAATTAAAACAAAAAAACTAATCATAAAATCTCCCTCATAACAATAATACAAATAACAATCTTATAAAACTTTCCAGCACAAACCAATCCTCCCAAAACAAATAACAAAACCCGCCAAGCCCCTACGAAGTGAGCTCTTCCACACCAGTGAGCTCTTCCGCTAATCGCGGCTATCCCCGAATCGCCGACAACGAATCCTCAACAAAAAACGTCCGCCTAGCAATCTCAGCCGCATGCCCAACTCCTCGCGACTCCAAATTCCGAAACATCTCCCGCGCCTTCGCTAACTTATCCATAACAAATCCTCCCATTCATTTTAATTTCACTCCTTTCTCCTCTAGAAGCTGCATCACCGCCGTATCGACAAAATTCCTCTTAGACGGAAACTTCACCCGCATCTTCTTGTCAGAAATATAACCCCCAACAGCCTCATCCAACCACCGACTAATCCTAACCGCCGTGTCACTTCTCTTTGAACTGATTACCATAAACATATCAATGGTAACCTTTACTATATAAAAGTTTCGCTCAGAAATAAAAAAATCACTTCAAATCTTTCTTCTTAACATAACCAACAACACCATAAATCATCTTAGAAATTTCAACAATCTCTCCCAAAAACTTATCACGCAAAACCTCATCAATATACCCATCCCTAAACGCGGAATTAATATGATGTCCCATTTCCTTCGCACTGCCTAAAGCATTATACAAAAAACTAATATAATCTTTACTAGTCCTATTCCCACAGCCCTCCCTAATATTTGCCCCAATACTATCCGACGCCCTCCGCATCTGACTTCCCAACTCATACATCTCAAACTTAGGAAAACCCAAAGTAACTTTCTTAATTTCTCCCGCAAAAACAAACGCCCTCTGATATACCTCTAACTTATCTGGATCAAACATAAATAATCAATCATCCCCAACTATAAAAATCCACCCATAACAAAAACCACCAAGTCGGGCAAAGCCCTACTGCTCACTACTTACTGCTCACTGCCAACTGAAACGTGATCACCAAGACACAGTCTTAGGCTCACGTTTCACGTACTCGAAGTCGCCTTGAAGTTCATAGACTTCAATAGACGAGTCAACCTGATCATCAAAATATCGAATCTGATATTCCCTCTCATTCTTCTCATTAAAAATCTCAATAATCCACTCCTTCATCTTCCCATGATCCTGAAACAAATACTGCTTATCAACTTTCATTTCGCCACCATTAATAAAAAACGAGTCACCCTCTTTCAACTTTACCAAAGCCTTACTCTGCTTCTCAATCTTCAAAACAATTTCATCTTCCATACAACATAATATACTAAAGAATTTATAAAGATTTAGTAAGTCCGTGAAAAATAAATCAAACAACTATTCTCCTTCCCACAAAACAAACACTTCCCCTCACCTGCCTCAACTTCCGACTTCCGACTTCCGACTTCCGACTTCTTTATAGGCATACATCGAGTAGTAGCCCCAGTCTTTTCCTTAATCTTCACCTCACAATCCGAATCTCCACACCAATTCATCCGAACAATTCCCTTATCTTTAATCACTTTCTCAAAATCCTCAACCGAAGAAACATCCACAACCTTCTCACTAAAAAATTTCTCAGCCTTCGCCAACATCTCATCATGCATCCTATCCAAAATACCGGGAATCTCCCCAACAACATCGCCGACCTTAATAGAAATCTTCTCCCCATCATTTCGCTTCACAACAACAACCTCACCAGCCTCAACATCCCGTGGACCAATCTCAACCCTCAAAGGAACACCTTTCATCTCCCACTCACCAAACTTCGCACCAGGCTTATACTCAGCCCTATCATCCAAAATCACACCGAACTTCTTCAACTTCTTCTTCAAATCCCGAGCAACTTTCAAAACCCCTTCCTCTTTACCCTTAAACAACAACGGCACAATCACAATCTTATTCCGAGCAACCTTAGGCGGCAAAACCAAACCCTTATCATCCGAATGCGTCATAATCATCCCACCAATCAACCGAGTCGAAAGCCCCCAAGAATTCTGAAACGGAGTATGCTCTTTCTCGTCCTTACCAACATACTTAACACCAAAAGCCTTCCCAAACCCATCGCCCAAATGATGACTTGTTCCGCACTGCAACGCCTTCCCGTCCGGCATAAAAGCCTCAATCGTATAAGTATGATCAGCCCCAGCAAACTTCTCCTTCTCAGATTTCTGCCCAAGAATAGTCGGAATAGCCAAAAGCTCGCTCGCCAAATTTTGATAAGCCTTAATATAATTCAAAGTATCCGCCTCACATTCATCAAACGTTTCATAAACACAATGTCCCTCTTGCCACAAAAATTCCCTAGACCTCATAAACAACTTCGTCGCCTCAGTCTCCCACCGCACAACATTACACCACTGATTAATCTTCAACGGCAAATCCTTATAGCTCCGAATCCACTTAGAATACGAATCATACATAATCGTCTCACTCGTCGGCCGAACCGCCAACCGCTCACCATCCCCAGTCAACTCCTTATCAAGCCAAGCAACCTCCGGCGCAAAACCTTCAGCATGAGAAGCCTCCTTCGCAAAAAAAGACTCCGGAATAAAAAGCGGAAAGTAAGCATTCTCGACCCCAAACTTATCAACAATATTCTCATTAAAAAATTTCTGGATCTGCTCCCAAATAAAATAACCCCGCGGTCGAATAACCATCGTCCCCTTGCTCGGCCCAAAATCAGCAACCTCCGATTTCAAACAAACTTGCTCATACCAACCAGCAATATCCTCGCCCTTCAAAATCATAATCCCCTTAACATCCTTCGCCATCCAACCCAAAACCAACCCCCCATTATAAAACTTACCCCAGACAAAAATCTGCGTAATCTGCGTAATCCCAAAAATCTGCGTTACAATTTAACACAACTCCAATATTTCTCTAACACAATAAATCCAAAAAACCAATCCAAAAAACAAAACCCCAAACCTTAAATCCCCAACACACATAAAACAACAATGCAACGCCTCCAAAAAATAATCGCAAACTCCGGCTACACCTCAAGAAGAAAGGCCGAAACTCTAATCGAAAAAGGCAAAATAACCTTAAATGGAATCAAGGCAAAGCTAGGAGACAAAGCAACACCAGAAGACAAAATAGAAATCGAAGGCAAACCAATATCCGCCAAACCAAAAAACATCTATTACATTCTAAACAAACCAAAAGGAATCCTCGTAACAAAAGAAGACCCAAAAAACCGAAGAACAATCTACAATCTCAAAGCCCTAAAAAACTTCCAACACCTAAAATACGTAGGCAGACTAGACGCAATGTCCGAAGGACTTCTAATCCTAACTAACGATGGCGACCTAATCCAGAAACTAACCCATCCAAAACACGACATCACAAAAACCTACCAACTCCGAACCGACCCCGTCATAACAAAACAACATATCACAGACCTAGCCGAAGGTATACTAATAGACGAAAGAAAATTCTTCGCAAAAATATCAAACAAAAACAACAATACCTTCCACATAGCAATCCAAGAAGGCCGAAACCGAATCATCAGAAGAGTCCTAGAAAAACTAAACTACAAAATATTCGAACTAAAAAGAATATCTGTATCAAACATAGAATTAGACAACCTACAACCAGGCGAAATAAAAGAAATCCCAAAACCAAAAATCTAGCCAAGACAATATGCCTTTCCAATAGGGCTCCAATATCCAACTCATAGCTAATGCAAATGCTAGTGGGCTCTAGGCCTTACTAAATTTTTAGTTTAGCGAATAGCGGCCTTTCGGATGAAGCGAACGCGCCGAAAGGTAAACCAAAAAATAACAATCCTTAAAAATAAAACGAGTCCCAGATGCGAACAGTTAGAACCCCAGTGTGTCCGATTCCATACGAGTCCAAGGGGAATCGAACCCCTATCGCCAGGGCCGAAACCTGGTATTCTATCCATTAAACTACAGACTCATTCCAATAATAAAACAACCGAACATGATTTTATAAGATTAACTAATCACTCAAAAACCCGACCCATAACCTCACCTCTCCTCTCCATCCCCAAACACTTCATACAAACCTTCGACCCATCCCGAGCCTCACTAAAAAACCTCTCCTCACACATCCCGTGACACCTCAAGCAAGCCCGCAAACAAGAAACACACCTCTCCTCGCCACTCACACAATCAACCCTCATATGCGTCCGACAAGCAAACTTCCCACACCCCCGACACATCACAGCACAATCCCGACAAAGCCTCCGGCCACAACTCACACAACCCTTCTTCAAACACTTCACACAAAACTTCTTCCCACACTCACCACAAACAGCTAAACATTCCCCACACGAAACATGCCCACCAGCACACAAAGTCAAATTCACAACATCAGCCCCACAACCCTCACAAACCAACCGCCCCAATCTCTTCATCAAAGGATCATAACTCATTTCCAAAAGCCTTTCTGCTACCCGTTGCCTATTGCCTATTGCCCCGCTATTTTTTAAATGAAGTTTAAAAAAATAGCGGGGATAATAAATCACAGTCGTATTCACAAGCTTCCGATCAACATTCAAACTAAACTTCTGCATCGCATCTCCAATCGTCATCTCCCTCTCCCTCAAAACCCGCTCAGCCGCCTCATCATCACCAATCTTCACCAAACCTTTTCTCAGCTTATCCAACCGAACACGAATCCCATCACACTCGGCCTCATCACAAGACCTCAACTCCAACTCCAACTCCTTGATCTTCACCAACTTATTCTTCAAATCCCCACCCAACTCACCCAACTGCTTATCGTAATATTCTCTAATCCGACCAACCTCTACATCAGCCCCAACCTTCAACTCCTCACTAATCTCGCCAACCTTCACGCCCAACCTCTCCTGCAACCCAACCATCGCAACCTTATAATCCGTCTTAACTTTATCCTTATCAACTTCCAACTTCTCCCCATCCAAAACACCGTACCCATCCAAATCCCCACTAACAACCTCGCCATCATAAACATAAACCTCCTCAACAACCCGCTCACTCCGATTCAAATAATTAAAATTCACAACAAAACTAAACCGCGTAAAAAAATTATTCCGATAACTCCGACTCAAACTCTCCAACTCACAATTCTTCAACTTAAGCCTCTTCCGAATCTCCGCCTCAGCATCAATGTCAAAATCAATCCTCAAAATCGAAGTCTTCCCTCCCCTCTTCAAAAACTTCAAAATCGAATCCAAAAAACTACTACCCTTTCCAGCAAACTCACCATCCAAACCTTTCTCAAAAACAAGCCGATACGGAGCAATCTTCCCAACAAAATTCTCAAAACCACTAGGCACATTTTCCACAATCAAAACATCATTATTCCAATTAACATCACACTTCAAACTCTCAAAAAACCCAACAACAAAATTCTTCACCTGTTCCATACTTAGAAATCAAAAATTCACTTTAAGAATATTATTATACTCGCAACACCCACTTCAAAATCTCCACTCTAAATATACAAAACATACCTCAACAAAAACCAACAAAAACTTCCAGTCCCAATCATCACACAAATATGGAAAATCTCATGCATCCCAAACTCAAACTTCTTTTTAACAACATCCTCCAAGCTGAAAAACACTGCACCAACCAACTGAAAAAAACCACCCACAAAAAACCACACAACCCAGCAGTAGAAACCCAAGCAACAAGCGGCTTAATAACAATAAAAACCGAGCAACCTATAATCACATACAAAAAAGTGGAAGCCAACTCAGGAATCTTAACTCTAAAAACTTTTAACCCAACACCAATCCCAGCAAAAAGCCAAACAAAACAAAACAAAAACCATCCACAAAATCTACTATCAATAGTCAAAGCAATCGCAGTATAACTAGCCGCAATAAAAATAAAAATCATCGAATGATCAATCTGCTGAAAAATCCTCTTAATCAAAGTCCCCCTAGGAAAAAAATGATAAATCGAACTCGCGGTATAAAGCAAAATCAAAGCAACACCAAAAACAGAAAACCCAACAACATGCATTCGTGTCCCAAACAAACAAGCAAACGTAATCAACAAAGTCGCAGCAATAGTAGCCAAAAAAATCCCAACAGTATGCGTCATCGAACTAATCGATTCGTTATTTTTATGCAACTCTTTTATTATATCAAACTTCCCAAAATAAACTTTCATCCCAAAACCAAACGTCAAATCTTTAAAAATCCTTCCCAGCCAAAAACCCATACGCCCCAATTACTATTTAAAATTTCCGATTCAATTTATTTAAATTACAAAATCAAAAATCCGCGTCATCCTGCGTTCATCCGCGTGCCATATTTTTAACAAACATTCCCAAAACCTCAAGCAACCTCATAAAACGGCCGCCCCTCAACATCACACTTGGGCTCACCAGAGTCATGCCCTCTTGGGGCACCATCCAAAAAACAAGCATTCTCAACCTTCTCCTTCTCATAATCCTTCATCCCAAGCGATATCTCATCCGCAATCTCCGAAACACCCCGAGCAAAAAAATCCAAATTCCCCTTCCCCTCAATAAAACTCGCCATCAACTTCTCCTCAATCTTATTCCGACCACTAGTCCGCGACTCAGCATCCAAACCAAGATTAAACAAAATAATCGGCAACTCCCCAATAACAAGTCCAACACAACACATCTTATTAATAATCAAATCAACAACATGCTCCTCCATCGTCCCCTTAGTCGCGAAAGAATAAATATACATATCTCGCTCCTGCCCAATCCTATCCAACCTCCCAATCCTCTGCTCAACACTCATCGGATTCCAAGGCAAATCATAATTAATCAAATTCCGACAAAACTGAAAGTTCAAACCCTCCGCCCCACAATCAGTCGAAATCATAATATCAGCCTCACCTCGCTTGAAACTATCAACTCGTCGGCTCTTCTCCTCCCGATCCAACCCTCCCATAAACTCAATCACCGACAGCCCCATCTTCTCCAACCCCTCAACAATATATCGCAAAGTAGTAGGATGCCGAGTATAAATCAAAATCTTCTCATCGCCAAGTCCTCCTTTTTCCTTATCCCTTATTCCTTTTTCCTCTTGATGACGTTTCTGTATTTGAGAAACTAATTCCATTAGTTTCTCCATCTTAGAATCTCGTTCGAGATTCTTATAGTCATCAAGTATCCCCTGAGCAAAATCCCGCGTCCCCTCATGGTACAAATCACTCTCAACAATCTTCGTCAAACTCTCAATAGCAGATCTAGAAGAACTAGTAACTTTAGGAAGTATAGCAAAAACAATCAAAGCCCCATTAATCTCGCTACCATTCGCCCGAAAATAATTCGACTTCAAAAGCCTAACAGTATTCTCATAAATCTTCGTCTCAATCTCCGTCATCTCAACAGTCACAATCTTCGGAATCCTCTTCTTATAATTAATCCCAGTCTCGCTCCGACATCTCCGAACCATCACCTCCTCCAACTTCTTCTTCAACTCCAACGGATTCAACGGATGCCTCTTGTTTCCCTTAAATAAAAAATTCTTCCGAAACTCCCGAAGCGTCCCCAAATGCCCCCTCTTCAAAATATGTAACAAATTATACAACTCCAACAAATCATTCTGAAACGGCGTCGCTGTCAACAACAAAAACCTCTTCTTCTGCAACCTATCAACAAACTTCCACCTCACAGTATTCCGCTCCTTCAACTTATGCGCCTCGTCAACAATAACCAAATCCCAAGAAATCTTATGCGCAGCCTCATGCCGAAACTTACTGATCTTCCTATCAAAAATCTTCACCCTATCAATCGAAGCAATCGCAAAATCAAACTTCCCCCAATCTTCAGCACTCTCAATAATCCCAAAATCCAAACCAAACTTCTCATCCATCTCACACTTCCACTGGTCAACCAAACTCGGCGGACACAAAATCACAATCCTCGAAAACCATCCCCGAACCACACCCTCCTTCAAAACCATCCCCGTCGTAATCGTCTTCCCCAAACCAACCTCATCCGCAAGCAAAGCCGTCGCATTCAAATCCTTCAACAACCTCAAAGCCCCCTCCCTCTGATACGGCAAATCATAAGTCAAATTCTTCCTCACCTCGCCCCAACAAGCCAACTCACTAATCTCCGAATCATTCGAAATCTCCTCCGCATCCATCCGCAACTCAAACATCTTCGACGAATCAAACTCACCCGAATCCAAATCATCAAACAACCCACCCTCCTCTTCAAAATTCTCGTTGACAATTATTTCAACCATTTTTTTTATTCCTGAAATTAATTGGGCCGTGAACTATCTCTGATGTTACTCTAATTATAATTTCCATCGACCTATCAAATTCCACCCCTTTAAAAAATTCACCCAATAAAACTAAAAACCCAAATCCCCACAAACCGAAATGACAATCCAATTCTGCCCGACTTGCAAAAACATGCAAACCATAATCACAAAAGATTCCAAACAATATCTAATCTGCAAAACCTGCAAAACACTAGAACCGATAGAAACAACAGAACGAATAATTCAAACAGAAAAAATAAAACAAAGAGAAGAAGGCAAAGGAGCAGCAGAAAAAAAGGACTTCTCTGGTCACGATTTCAAATGTAAAAAATGCGGAAACGACAAATGCAAATTAATAGACCTAGGCATGATGATCGGAGACGAAGACTGGGTATACCTTCTGCAATGCACAAAATGCGACTACGGAGAAAGAGTCGGAGACTGGTGTTAATATTCCTAAATCAAAGCAAAAACCCTCACTTCCTACCCTTAATACCAACCAAATGATCAACAAGAAGAAAACCAAGCAAAACAACAAAACCAATCACACCACTAAACCCAACAACAGCACTACTAAACCAAGAAACATCTTCCTCTTCCTCCACAACATCCTCAATAATAATCTCCTCAGAATCCGAATCATTCAAACTAACATTAACAGAAACATTAATAGGAGCACCCCAACCACTGGCTTCTTCAACTACAACCGAAGAACTTCCACCACCACCAGAAGGGACAGTAACAGGAACAACAGGCGTGACAACAGTAACACTAAAAGATTTCGCCAAATAAGCATCAACAATTACCCAAGAAGTCTCACTTTTCTTATCCAAACAAACTCCATAATCTCCAGAAACCCAACACAAACCACCACTTGTCATCTCATAAATACTATTATTTCCTCTAGTCGTCTTATTCAAAAATGTATCATTCAAAAAATCGTCAAAACTAGAATCATCATCATGAAGTTTCGTTCTAAAAACAAACATAATTCTATTTTCTACCCCATTCTCATAATAAGCAAAATGCATAGAACCATTAGTATAATTTTGAAACTTACCCGAAATCATTATCTCTCCAATATCCCCTAAATCAAAATTAACAAAAGAATAATTCCCGATATCATCCACAATCAAAAATTCCTCGACAGAACTAGCATTACTAATATTAACCTTAAAACTCCAAACACTAGAACTATTCACAGCCCCATTCAAATCCTCGCAAACAACAGACCAATTATAACTCTCATCAGAATCATGCGTCATCCTATTAGTATCAAACAAATACGAAACAGAATTATTCCCCAACACCGAAACATTAGAACTAGAATCAACGCTCCCATTCACAGACAAATTACAATACGAAACATTAGAACTTCCGCTAACATTATATTCAAACGTAATATTAAAACTCGAAACACTCGAATTAAAAACATAACCATCTGCTGGAGACAACAAAGAAACATTCAGAGCACAAACACTTCCAACTAAGCAAACGAGCAAAACTAATATCCCAACTCCCTTAATCATAAAAAACAAAAGCAATCTATTTTTTTAAATCTTTCCAAGAGACGTTCCTAAAAAATAACAACCAAACTATCACTCAATAAAACTAAATCCCAAAACCAAAATCCAAGCGCCGCAGGCTAGTGCACGACGAAGTCGTTAGTGTGCGTGAAACGCTAGTGGCTAAAATCAAAAAACAAAACCCAACACCATAACCAAGTTCCAAAACAATTATAAAAACAAAACCCCATAAAAACAAAAGATGGTTAACAAAAAATTCTGGGCAACAACATTCACACTTTCCGGAACAATCATCGGAGCCGGAATACTTGGACTGCCATACATCTTCGCAAAATCCGGATTCCTAATCGGCACATTCTGGATAATCCTAATCACCGCGATCATGCTCTTCACAAACTTAACCCTCGCCGAAACAACTCTCCGAACAAGAGGCCGACATCAACTCACAGGCTACGCAGAAAAATACCTAGGCAAATGGGGCAAACGACTAATGTTCACAGCAGTCGCGTTCGGAATCTACTCCGCACTTCTAGCCTACCTAATCGGAGAAGGAGAATCTCTAGCAAAAATAATTCCCGGCAACACTTCACCAATAATTTTCGGATTCTTCTTCTGGATAATCCTAACCCTGCTCTTAAGTCGAGGACTAAAAGAATTGAAACAAATTGAAACCTACGGAGTAATAGCAATCATCACAATCATCCTCGGCATCTTTATAAAATTCCTACCACAAATACAACCAGGAAACCTCACAATCTACAATCTCCAAAACTTCACCCTTCCAATCGGGGTCGTCCTCTTCGCATTCCTGGGCTTCACATCAATTCCAGAACTCAGAAAAGAAATCAAAGGCCAAGAGAAACTTCTCAAAAAAGCAATCATAATCGGAACACTTCTCCCAGCAACACTCTACATCATATTCACCGCAACCTTCGTCGGAATCCTAGGCAACGAAATCACAGAAGTCGCAACCCTTTCATTCGGACCCCTAATCACAATCCTCGGAATCTTCACAATGTTCACCGCCTACTTCGTCCTCTCATTTTCCCTCCAATCCACATTCAGATACGACCTCAAACTATCGAAACGAAAAAGATTCATCCTAACTTCCCTCGTTCCTCTAATCCTCTACGTCATCACAACCAAACTTAAAATCATAACCTTCACCCTAATCCTCGGAATCGGCGGAGTCATTTCAGGCGGACTAACAGGCATCCTAATTCTTCTAATGGCAAAAAAATCCAAATCCTCGACACGAAGCAAAGCCGAACCAGAAATCCAAATGCCAATCAACTGGCCAATCATAATAACAATCTCCATTCTTTTCATAACAGCCATAATTCTAGAACTTACTTAACTCCACAACAACTAAATTTAAAAAACAAAGTCCCTTTAATCTCTCATGAAAAAGAGTATGATATTATTAGTAGCCCTATTATTAGTAACACAAGCCTCAGCTTTCACATTCTGCGAAGACGGCACAGCGGGAAAATCAGATCTAAGATTAATCTCAATAGACGACATGCTAGAAGACAACTCAAAAGAATGGAACTGGGAACCTTCCACTTCAGTAGAAATTGAAGCACGAGTAGAAAACCGAGAAGGCTCACAGGAAACATACATTCTAGAAGCAACATTCAGAGACGGCGAAAACAAAATAAGAATTGCACAAGACTCCGACAACCTAGAAAAAGAATTCACCTTATCATCAAACGAAAGAAAAAGCATCTCACTAAAATTCGAAATCGAAGAAGACGCAGACCTAGGCAACTACGAACTCTACATAAAATTCTACAAAAAAGATAGCGAAGAAACAAAATGCCAAGAGAACTCAGAAGAAACAATAAAAATAGATAAAATAGAAGTATGTCCCGACGGAAAAGTAGATGAAGATGATTTAGAAATACAGCAAGTACAAGACGAAACAAAAGACAACGAAGTAGCATGGAGCTGGACACCAGGAGACGACATAGAAATTACACTAGACCTGGAGAACAAAGAATACTCCGAAAGAACATTCATAACAGAACTAATCTTTCTAGATGAAAACAACAACGAAATCTCGATAGCAGAAAACTCCGAAAACATGATAGAAGAAAAACAACTCAACAAAGACGAAACCGAAGACTTCGAATTCAATTTCAAAATAAAACCAGGAACCCCAGAAGGAGAATATACACTCTATGCAAAAGCCTATGACGAAGACAACGACAACATCTGCACATCCCTAAAAGCCTATGACAAATCAAGCCCAAAAACAATAGAAATCAAGAAAGCCGAAAGAAACGTAGTAATGAAAGAAATCAAAGGTCCAGCAGTAACAAAAACATTTTCCCAAGTCCAATATAAAGCAACAATAATAAATCTAGGAAGCGAATCCGAAGAAAGAGCCTTAGCAGTAATCTACAATTACCAATTAGGATTACTAGAAAAAATAGAACTAAAAGACTTAGAATCCGGCGAAGAAAGAACAGTTAATTTTAATTTCACAATCGCAGAAAACGCATCAATATCCCAACACGCCATCCTCTTCTCAACAGAATTCGAATACAACGAAAAGCAAGACTACTACAAAAGTTCCTCAGACAACGATGACGACATAAAAAAATACTTAACAGTTTCCTTAGGTACACTATCAGAAGAAGTTGAACCTAAAAACATAACAACAAAAACCGAAGTGATAATAGAAAACGAAACAATTCCAACAGAAGAAACTCCAACAACAACCATAACCGGAAACGCAATCGGATCTTCAAAAAAAACTTCACTCTGGCCAATAGTAAGCCTAGCAGGAATCTTAATCATAGCAATACTCTTCTTCGTCTTCAAAAAACCAAAACAGAATATACACATTCAACCAAGAATAGCTAGAAGATATTCCGCAAGACTAAACTAAACACTTAAATACCTTCAATTTTGTTTAATCATGTAAAGCCGAAACAAGAACTCAAATGGATCTATTAAAATTATTAAATAACTTAGGAGGAAAATATGAAATTATACGTAGGAAATTTAGCATGGTCAATAGATGAAAGCAAGCTGAAAGAGATCTTCGGCGCGTTCGGAGCTATCGCAGAAGCTGTTTTAATCAAAGACAAATTTTCAGGTAGATCTAAAGGATTCGGATTCGTAACTTTCGAAAATGAAGCAGACGCCCAAAAAGCAATCGCTGATATGCACGAAAAAGATGTTGAAGGACGACCTTTAACTGTAAGCGAAGCAAAGCCAATGGTTCCACGAGACGATGCGCCAAGAGGAAACTTCTCAAATGAAGGCTCGGAAGCACCACTCGCAAACCCATCAGAAATTAACGATACAACAGAAATTGTAGACGATAACTCTGAGGCTGAAAACGAAGCAGAAGAAATCGAAACAACTGAAGAAGCTAAAGAAGACGCTAGTTCTGACGAACCAGCAACTGAAGAAGCAACTGAAGCTAAAGAAGAATCTGAAGACGCTCAATAAAGTTTGAATGAACAAACTAAATTATTTTTATTTTTATTAAATAACTTTAAATAATCTCCTTCCATAAAACACTATGGGAAAAAGAACCGTGATACTCCTAATGTTATTATTAACATTTACAATTCAAGTCAACGCATCAGAATTATGTACAAATGAAATAAGTAAAGACATTCTAGAAATAACAAAAATCTACAATCCAGAATCCCCCACAGAAACCATGTGGACATGGGCACAAGACGAAGAAATAACAATAGAAGTAGAAATCAAAAACAAAAACCTCACCTCACGAGACTTCCAGCTAAAACTCTTCCTCTTAGACCAAGACCTACAAACAATAGAAAACTTTACAACAACAGACATCGATCCACTTCGAACATTCTCACTCGACAACAACACAAATCTTACAGTCAACTTCACATTCAGCCCCAAAGAACAAACCAGCGAAACATACTTCCTCTATGCACAACTTTTCGACACGGGAAACGAAACCATATGCGCCGAGTTAAAAGCCAAAGAAACAGGACAAGAAGCTCAAATAAATATTGAAGGAAAAGAAAGGATGGTCTTAGTAAGAAAAATATATGGTCCAGAAACAGTAACAGTCGGTTCCCAAGTAGAATACACAGCAGAAATAGTCAACCTAGGAGAAATAACCGAAGAAAAAGTTTCAATAATAATTTTCAACAAAGCTTTTAATATTAGAGAAGAAAAAGAAACAACAAACCTACTAGTAGGACAAAGTCAAAACATAACTTTCAACTTTACAATCCCAAGCAATTACATAGGAGAACAAGAAATACTACTTTTCGGAACAGAATACAATTACAACAATGTAAGTAAACTATACGAAGGATTTCCAGATAAAGACAAGGCACTCACAATACAAATCACAGCAAATCAAACAATTACAACAATATCAATAATAAACGAAACAACTCCAGAAGCCCCAGAAGCAACTCCAAAAAACATAACAATAACACCCGTAACTACAGAAGCCCCAGAATCAACCGAAGAAGAATCTTCCTCTACATTCTTTTGGACAATAATAATTATAGCAATAATCTTAGTCCTCATAATAATACTAGTCGCAATTACTTATCTAAAAAAGAAAGAAGACGTTTCTCTCGATCCCCTTGAAGTACCAAAAGTCGAAAGCAAAATAAATACATACCTATCAAAAATAAATAGCACTACTCCTTCCATTTTCCCAAACAAACCTTCCGAAACGAACACCGCGAACACCAATATCCCTCCGACTTCTCAAAGTCCTCCTCAACAGCCTCGTTCCCCGTTACGTCCGACAACAACTTCTTCATCTCCAAAACCGACGCCTTCAAAACCCGCTTCACCTCTTCCAACCTACCGGACGACACCTCAAACGAATCAACCTTCACCTCCGAACCCAGCCCCAAATAAACCATCTTCGCCGTAATCTCTTCAGCAGCTATACCAAACTTCTCCGAAACATACAAAGCATAAAGTCCCAACTGCAACTCATAATCAGCCTTCCGCTCCTTCCCAGTCTTCCAATCAAACAAAACAATACGAGATCCAACTCTCATCCCAAAATCAATACTCAAGTAAACCCGCGTTCCCTCAAAATCAAACGACAAAAAATCTTCCAATGTAATCCAATCTTCCAAAGGCGTCCGTCGAATCTCCATAAAAATATCCGAATTATAAAAATTTCTGAGACACATCTCAGCCTTATCAAACAAACTTTCCTTCACCTCATCTGAAATCTCAATACCATATTCATCCTCAAAAAACCGATGCGCGTTTGTCTTAAATCCAGTATACCCGCCAAGCTTCGACATAGCAAAATCACTCTCCATCCTCTTCCGCAAAATCACAACCGCATGACTTAAACTAATTTCTTCACCAGCACGAAACCTCTTCAAAATAAACTCAATCACTCCATGCACACTCGACCCAACCCAAACCTCCTTCCCATTCAACTTCTTCAAATAATAAATCTTTTTAACCCTCTCGTCCTCTGAAGCAATCCACCCATTCCAAAACCCATAATGATTAAAAAAATACTTCCGCCGACATTCCTTAAATAAACCATCTCTAGACTTCGACCACGAAAACTCATTCCTAAAAACCATAGTTATTAAGAGAAATATAAATTTATAATCCTTCCGAAAAATAACAAATCAGCCAAATCGAGCGAATCCCTTTCTACAGCGAAGCGTGTCTATAACGAAGCATCTTACTTCACATTCCTATAATAAAAATCAGCCAAGAAAATATTCTTCGTAAACATACCAGCCGGAATCCCAACAAGGATAATCATCATCAAGAAAAAAATAATCCCAAGTCCAATACTCTTCAACATAGCCATCAAATAATCTCCCATATTATTCCAAACAGCCTTAGCAATTCCAAACTCGAAAAACGATTCAACAGTCATCTTCTTCATAAAATTAATACTAAGCATAGGAAAAACAAAAATTCCAAATAACACTTCTAAAATAACTTCCAAAAACGGATTAATCAAAATCAAAATACCAAATGCAACAGCCATAGCAATCACAAACGGCAATGCCTTCAAGAAC
>Ga0307989_1000169_pt1 | contig 48113 bp, 39 predicted proteins | sample EllFjometagen185_FD_203164 | JGI IMG/M metagenome (GOLD analysis project Ga0307989, IMG submission 203164) | Marine microbial communities from Ellis Fjord, Antarctic Ocean - #185 | ecosystem: Environmental > Aquatic > Marine > Unclassified | place: Southern Ocean | collected 2014-10-08 | reverse complement strand
CTCCCGAAATGGCATTTTTTCAGGATCATCGGGATTATCTATCAGATCATTCGACAGATCCTGACACAGATAATCTGCCAGGGTTTTATCACTATATCGATATTGATGACTATCCCGAATTCTTTTCAGGTGAACTTCCCCGCGATTGGCAGGCTATGGTCGATCTGTATGGACAGAGTCGAATGGAAGACAATGGTATTGTACCCTGGGTGATCGAATGGTGGATGGAAGATTTGAAAGCACTCATGGAAGCTGGTGACTGGACCAATGTCTGGCAGGTAGCCGCAGAGTTGGGTCATTATATCGCTGATTCTCATCAGGCCCTGCACCTCACCCTGAACTACAATGGTCAATTATCAGGAAACTACGGTATTCATTCACGCTATGAAACCACCATGATCAATCCCCATCTCGATAATATTGTATTCCAAGATTCTATTGCTGGCTATTGGTCAAGCCCCATTGATTCAATTATTGGATACATTGAAGATATTTATCCGGTGGTCGCTCTGGTTATGGAGGCCGATGACGCAGCTTCAGTAGTTGATGATGATTACACCTCGACTTATTACAATATGATGTGGGAGTCCCTGGGTGATACGACAATTTGGACACTAAACCGTTCAGTCATGGATGTCGCCAGTATCTGGCATACCGTATGGGTGGATGCTGGTCGACCTTACCCGGTCGGTGTAGGTGTTGATGAAGAGTTTATGAAGAGTTTATGAAGCCTACGAAATTTAAAATTGGCGCTTATCCAAACCCCTTTAATGCTCAGATCACCTTGAAGCTACATCTGGATGCACCTGAAAGATTAACACTGAGGATCTTAGATATTCAAGGTCGAGAACGTGCGACCCTGGCCCAATCAGAATTCCAGGCAGGCGATTATACTTTTCAATGGAATGGTGAAGATTCGGACGGGATACCGGTAAACTCAGGGGTCTATCTATTTCAAGTGATTGGTCAACAAAGTGCTGCAGTATACAAAATAACAGTTATCAAATAACAAGCGACTCAAAAACTAATTGCGAGGGTTATTATGGATCATGATTTCTATCAGAAAATAAGATCAGATATTCGTGCCTGGCTTCAAACGAAAACGGGGAAATCGAGTAAATGGTCCGAATATCTTTTGCTTGCGCCAGATTTATTTCACCTACTGGCCAAACTGGCTCTCGATAAAGATGTTCCAGGTGCTGAAAAGGCCAAAATTGCTGGGGCCCTGGCCTATTTTATCTCACCCATCGACCTGATTCCAGAAGCAATTGTAGGACCTATAGGATATTTAGATGATGTTGCCCTGGCAGCATTTGTAATTAATTCTGTGATGAAAAATTGTGACCATTCAATCGTAACGCGTCATTGGGCCGGTGAACAGGATGTATTGGAATTGGTTCAACAGATCGTGGATGTAGCGGCTGATATGCTGGGGACTAAAGTTTGGGATAAGCTGAAACGGATGGTGAAATAATGAGAATGAAAATAGATTTCAAAAGTGTCCTGATCGGGGTCTTGAGTACCTTGCTATTTATTTCTCTGCTAAGTGCCAAGAAAAATGAAACGGATTTTGGAAATATAACAGTCAAATCTCTGACAGTCCGTGAAGATGGAGCCATCAAAATTCTCTCAATTGGTGGTGACAATGCCGTATATATCGAAGGAAATGGGCCGGCAGGAGGAACCATGACTCTGGCCAATGGGCTAAATATTCCTTCCGTCACGATTGGAGCCAATCTCGAAGGACAGGGCGGGATTGTTGTCTATAATCAAAGAGGTAAAGTAAGCAGCCATCTGGGAACAGGTCCAGAAGGCGAGGGCTTTGTCAGAACTTTCAATAGCCGTGAAGCACCGACAACCTATCTAGGGGCGAGCCAACAAGGGGGCGGACAACTTACTACTTATAATGAGGTCGGTAAGGAAACAGTTTTTCTCGGGACGGGTTCAGAAGGTATTGGTTTCCTTCGGACAGCCAATGAGTACGGTAAAATGAGTGCCTATATTGGGACAGGAAAATCTAACTCTGGCATGGTTCTGCTCTGTGACCGGGATGGAATGACAAAGTGGGTTGAAAAAGTAGACAACAATTAGTGTCTGTCTTCAAACTCCTTCCAGAAACTATTAAAACGGTTTCTGAAATTCAAACTGCTCAGTATCCCGCGTCTTAAATTGTGGGTTATTAAATACTTAATCAGCTCGTAATTGTTTTAACAGTTTCCTGTATGTTAAAGAAACAGTTACTTTATGGACAGACAATAATTAAGTGCCCATCGATTCCCGCTAACTGTTATTCATTAGAAATGGATGAGTCATCATCATGAGAACTTACGTTTTACTTATTACGCTTATCATGCTCTCCCTGTTACTGGGATGCAAACCAGAAGAGACTAAGGCTCAATTCAAAATATTAAGTCCAGATGCTCGGATCCAGGTAGCTCTAGAGCTAATATCAAATATTCCGACCTATGCCGTTTCTGTGGATGGTGAAACGATAATTAGTCCATCAAAGTTGGGCTATGAATTTCGTGGAATGACCAAACTGACAGGTCCCTTCAAACTACTGAACGCTAGTAAACAAGAGATCGATGATGATTGGGTCCCAGTGTGGGGACAGGAAAACCTCATTCGTTCCCATAGCAACAATATCAAAATTGAACTTCAGGAAATTAACAATCCTCACCGACTTTTAAATCTTTCCTTTCAGGTATTCAATGATGGCGTCGGATTTCGATATGAAATTCCCAAACAAACGGGAATCGACTCTGTCTTTATCTCCGCGGAGAATACAGAGTTTAAGTTTGCTCGCGATGCCCAGGTCTGGTGGATTCCAGCTGACTATGATAGCTATGAAAAAATTTACACAAAAAGCAGATTGAGTGAGCTCACTGATTCCGTACATACCCCGCTTACCATGATTACAGACGGTGGGTACTTCGTCAGTCTGCATGAAGCAAACCTGACAAAGTACGCGAGTATGACCCTGGTTAAGGATGATTCAGACTCCTTGAAATTAGTGAGTGATCTGGTCCCCTGGCCTGATGGGGATAAGGTCAAAACCACTTTACCACTTCAGTCACCCTGGCGAACGATAATGATTGGTCATGATGCCGCCGATCTCCTGAAATCACGTTTGATACTTAATTTGAATGAACCCAACCGACTTACTGATGTCTCCTGGATAAAACCGATGAAATATATTGGCATTTGGTGGGGGCTCCACATTGGAAAAGAAACCTGGATTCAGGGCGAGCATCACGGGGCAACGACCGCCAACACGAAAGACTATATTGATTTTGCTACGGCAAATAACATTCAGGGTGTACTGGTAGAAGGGTGGAATCATGATTGGGAGCGGTGGGGTCAGCCATCAGCATTTAAGTTCAACTCACCCTATGATGATTTTGATATCGTAGAGATTACCCGTTATGCCAAAGAAAATGATGTGGTTCTGATTGGACATCATGAAACAGGTGGCGAGGCCCCCTTTTATGATCAGCAACTGGAGCAGGCCTATGCCTATTGTCAACAGCATGGTATTCCGGCTGTCAAGTCTGGTTATGCCGGGACAATTACGCCAAGCGGACAACATCACCACGGTCAATGGATGGTAGAACATTATCGACGGGTGGTTGAAATGGCGGCTCGATACCAAATTACTCTGGATGTTCATGAACCGATCAAACCGACAGGGATCGAGAGAACCTGGCCCAATATGATGACCCGTGAAGGGGCTCGGGGCATGGAGTGGAATGCCTGGAGTGACGGCAATCCTCCCGATCACACAACCATCTTGCCCTTCACTCGATTATTGGCTGGTCCCATGGACTACACGCCTGGAATTTTTGATCTCCACTATTCCGAGTTTAAACCAGAGAATCGGGTTCATACGACTCTAGCGAAACAATTGGCTCTCATGGTTATCATGTATAGTCCGCTTCAAATGGCGGCTGATCTCATCGAGAACTATGAAAATCAGCCGGCATTTCAATTCATTCGGGATCTGAAGACAGATTGGGATGAAACCATCTATCTACAAGCAGAGATTGGTGAGCAAATCGCCCTGGCTCGACGTCATGGTGAGGAGTGGTTTATTGCTGCGATCACCAATGAGAAAGAGCGGGAAGTGGTTATCTCCTTGGATAAGCTGGTGAAGCAAGACATGATAATCGAAATCTATTCAGATGGGTTAGGTGCAGATTGGGAGTCAAATCCTTATCCAATTCACATCGGGGCTTACCGGGTCACACCTACGGATAAATTGACAATTTGGTTGGCACCTGGAGGTGGATTTGCAGCGAGGGTGCGTCTAATCACCCCCAATGACCAATCCATAGCTCCGATTGCTGATTTCAGTTTAGATTCAGGACATAAAGATTGATGTAACGATCAAGCAGATGTGCAGAGAGAGCTATTTTGAAGGTCTCCTCAAACGATAAAAGACTTGGGATATATAACCGAAGTAAAGGGAATTATGAAACGATTGATACTCAGAATATTTACTCTCATGATTACAATAGTAACGATATTGTCTTGTTCTGTTACCCAAAATAGAGAAGGTGAAGGCTTAGAAATGAATATTATTCCCATACCTCAAATGACCAAACGCCTGGAGGGCACTTACATTTTCCCCAAGACCTTCCAGTTTGTCACGATGGGTGAAATTAAGAATGCTGATTTTTTTTCAGACTATTTAAAACAACTCATTCCAGGGGCCATTCGATCTGAGACCAATCTAGCTGATCTGACACTTGAATTGATAAGTGATGGGGATATGCCGAGTGAGGGGTATCAGCTTGAAATAACAACTCGAGGTATTTCGATCAGGGCAGGAGATGACCCCGGCCTTTTTTACGGCATTCAATCCCTACGACAATTGCTGCCCAGTGCTATCGAGGGACAGGGCGCAAGTTTGGAAGGGCACCGCATTCAAGCGATGATTATTGCTGATCATCCACGTTTTGGCTGGCGTGGTATGCATCTGGATGTTTCCCGACACTTTTTCCCAGCAGAGTTCATCAAACGCTATATCGATATGATTGCGTTGCACAAGATGAATGTATTTCATTGGCATCTGACCGATGATAATGGCTGGCGTCTAGAAATAAAACAGTATCCAAAATTGACTGAGATTTGTGCCTGGCGAGTTGATCGCGAGCATGAGGATTGGCGAAAATGGTCACCCATTGAGAAGGGCGAAGAAAGTACTTATGGTGGTTTTTATACTCAGGATGAGGTCCGTGATATCATCGCTTACGCCGCTGACAGACAGATCACAGTCATTCCAGAGATTGAAATGCCAGGCCACTCCTCAGAAATATTTGCCGCCTATCCTGAACTCTCCTGTAGAGGTGAGTTACTCGATGTCATCCCAGGAAGCTATTGGCCAAACGAAGATATTTTCTGTGCGGGAAACGATTCCGTATTCACCTTTCTGGAAAATGTTATCGACGAAGTGGCTGAATTATTTCCCGCTAAATACATTCACATTGGAGGGGATGAGGCAGCCAAGACCCATTGGAAAACGTGTCCCAAATGCCAGGCTCGTATCCAGGCTGAAGGATTGGCAGATGAACATGAGTTGCAGAGTTGGTTTATCCAAAAAATGGAGCAGTATATCCTATCCAAGGGCAAACTGCTGATTGGCTGGGATGAGATACTGGAAGGTGGTCTTGCACCAGAAGCTACTGTCATGTCATGGCGGGGAGAAGCAGGTGGAATAGCTGCTGCTAAAGCAGGTCACGATGTGATAATGACGCCGACATCATTCGTGTATTTTGATTATTACCAGGGTGATCCAGAAACTGAGCCACAGGCCATAGGTGGTTATCTACCCGTTCAAAAAGTATATAGCTATGAGCCTATTCCTGTGGAGTTGGATATTGATGAACATAAATATGTCCTCGGTGCCCAGGCTAACCTCTGGACGGAGTTTGTAAAAACCACCCAACATGCGGAATATATGGTTTTGCCAAGGATGACTGCCCTTGCAGAAGTCTTGTGGTCACGGGCTGATCAACGGGATTGGTCCACCTTCCATAAACGACTCCAAACCTTGCTACCCAGGTTTGATGAATTGGGTTGGAATTATAGTCCAGGCTCTTTTTTGGTTGAGATACTTCCAGGTCAACTTTTCGAGGATAACAAAATTGAAGTCGATTTAATCTCTGAACAATCTGATCACGACATTCACTTTACCCTCGATGGAACAAACCCGACGCTTCAATCACAGAAATATGCCAACCGTTTGGCATTGAATCAGGATGCCCAAATTAGAGCAGCAATCTTCAGTGACCAAAAGCAGTTGGGCAGAGTATCTAAGCGTGATTTCGCTTTTCATTTGGCAACTGGAGCCGAGACAAGTTATGAATTAAAATATCATAACCGGTATAAGGGCGGTGGCGACCAGGGGCTGGTAGACGGTATTCTGGGCTCAGATAATTTTAAAGATGGGACGTGGCAAGGTTTCCAGGTACATGATCTCCTATTAACCATTGATCTTGGAGAAACTCAAAAGATTTTCAAAACAGAAATGAATTTTTTACAGTCCACCCCGGCCTGGATTTTTATGCCTGAATATATTGAGGTGAGCTTGTCCAATAATGGGACAGACTGGCGGATTGTCAGGCGTGTAGATAATGAAGTCCCCGAGGGTGACGACCGGGTAACCTTGCAGCGGATGAGTGCAGATTTCCCCACAGAATCAGCTCGCTTTATAAAAGTCCTGGCCAAAAATCGTTCGGTTTGTCCAGACTGGCATGCAGGAGCAGGGGGCAAGGCATGGATCTTCTGCGATGAGGTTATCGTAAGATAAGTTTTTAGAAGCTCAAATCAGATTCTTGCCATTTTATACCAATATCAGTTCATGATGTCCCCCAAACAAGGGATGGGATATTACCCTTCGAGAGCACTTCGATGCAACTCAGTGTGACACCACCAGGGAGACAATTTTAAGTGTCTTGCTCTCGAAGTATGACACGTTGCATGCCCCTTGGAACTGAATATGGTATTATTGCCTGTTCCTATTTGAGCTTTTTGAAATAGAAGATTTCCCGATGGGGTTGGGGAAGATTGTCAAGCCAGCCGCTTTCAGTGAAGCCCTGTTTCAAGTGCATTCGTTTTGAGGAATCATTGTCATCCTCTGTGGAGCTAAAGAATTTCCCCGAGGGGCAAAAGTGGGTTTCAATGTATTGTATCAATTGAGATGCTAATCCCTGCCGGCGTACAGATAGATCAGTGACAACCAGCTTAAGAAAAGTGCAGCCAAACCAATCTGAATCAAAAGTCGCGTAGGCAACAATTATCCCTTTAAGCTCCAGCACAATCATACCAAATTTGGGGATCATCTCCTCAAAATGTTTCCGCCGTTTCTTACGGTCAAAAATATTAAAATTTGGCGCATCGATGGCCACACATTGTTCCAGGTCATCCATGCTTGCTATTCGGATCGTAGGATTATCAGTCATAGCTCTGTATACCGATGACCTCAAAAAGTGAGGGCGAATTCTCCAAGTCCCTGAATGAGTAATGTCTGATTTGCTACATCCTCCCATGGAAACACCAGGTCCAATTCAATCACTGGCGGATCAGGACCAATTTCGATACTGAAAGGTTGAGCTGCTGCGAGAATTTGACCACTGGGTAATCCACTGAGTTGAGATTGATCGGGTCCCAATTGAAACTGACTCGAATGCAGGGCTTGAGCCTTCTGAAGCCGAGAGCCATCCAGCATCACCTTGACTTGAATGAACCGTTCATCAGCTCTGTTAAGAAAGGTTGCCTTGTTGGTTGCCGAAAGTATCTGGACTCGGATATCATCACTCAGCCAATCCTCACCCTGAAGGGCTTGTACACGACCCAGGTGGAGATTCACCCAACTTAACTGGCGATCAAAAACATCCAGACGATGGCTGGGTTCACCCATGCCATGTCCTTCCCGTGGATAGAGGAAAAAACGATGGGGGACATCGAGTGTTTTTAACGCACGGGCTAACTCTCGGGAATTGGAGGTGAAGGTGTTCTCATCATCGGCCCCATGGAGGATTAAGGTGGGTGTTTGGGCTTTCTTGATAAAACTGGAGGGAGACATTCGACGATAGGCTGCTGGATCTTCCCAGTATGTTTTTCCCATATAATCGATTTCCCACTGAGCATAATTGGAGTTCAGGAAATCACTCTTCAAATCAAAAATTCCGTAGCGACTTACTGCAACTTTAAAGCGATTGGTCTGAGAGATAACCCAATTTGTCATGTAGCCACCATAGGAACCACCCATGATTACCAGGCTATCAGGATGGGCGACACCTCTTTTGATAAGATCTTTTACTCCCGATATGATATCATGATAATCACCACCACCGAGATCACGGTAATTCGCTGTTTGGAAGGCAGCACCATACCCTTCACTGCCTCGATAGTTGGGAGAGAAAACGGCAAATCCTTGAGAAGCCCAAGCCTGGTACATGGCAAACTGTTCCAATGCGATATCGGTTCGTCCAGCAGGCCCGCCATGAATATCTACAATGAGAGGCAGCGGCTCATTCCCGGAAAAGTGGGGCAGCACGACCAGACCCTGGAGCAGGAACCTTTCATCTCGACTGAGCCACTTATAGGAAGTTTGGGGGTGAATTTGTAAGTTTTCCAACGCGATACTTTGATTTGTGAGTTGCTCCCAGGGACGACCGGGGGTGGGTGAAAACATAATTTCGCTTAAGCCATCTGCTGTTTGACGGACCACAGCAATACCAGGTGAATTGGGACTGACAGCACTATGGAGAAAGTAGGCTGCTCCACCCGTAATAGCGGTATGATTCCCCTTCATCGTCAGTGTGTATAGTTGGTTGGTCATCCCCTGATTAACTTCAAGTAACAAGCTACGATCTTGATACCATTTGAAGTTACTAACACTCAGGTCCAAATTTGTTGTCAGACGGGTGACCTCACCGTCACTCATATCAATTATCTCAATTTCGAACTGAGAAAATGGCTTACGAGGATCTTGCGGGCGTTGGTAGGCGATAAGCTGACCATCAGGGGAAAAAATAGGTGAATCTTCGGTACCCTTAAATTTGGTCAATTGTCTCAATTGTCTACTGTCTATGAGAGAAAACAAAAAGAGGTCTGTCTCGACCCAGTCATTGTCATCGCCAGTGTAATTCGTGCTATATACCAGTAACTCTCCAGTGGGATCAACATCAAAACCAGTGACTCCAGGATCTCCCACAAAAAGCCTGTTGTGTTTGCAATTCATCTTATCCACAGACCAGAGTTCAATCAGAGGTTTTTCACCTGTTCGATCCAGAGCATCATAACCGGCTTTCTCACGTTGCGTTGTCCAACTGGTCGTTTGTTTATCCTCCAAAGCAGGGCTGAGATAATAAATATGGCTTCCATCGGCACTCCACTGGTAATCAAGGATGGTTCGTTCTGGTGCAGTAAGTGGCTTGGCTTCACCACCCATCAAAGGCATGGCCCAAATCCGGGTGCCTGTTTTTTTCTTGTCATCAGGTCGATTAGAATAGAAGGCGACGCAGCGTCCGGTAGGGCTGATTTGGGGTCCCCATTCGTTGCCGGAACTATAGGTAAATTGCCTGGCTTGATTGCCCTGAAAACCCATGGTCCACAGGTGGTTCCTATAAGTGTTGGTTTTTAAATCAGCCTGGCGCTGTTCATAGATGATTCGTTGGTTCTCTCCATGATATTCCAGGTTCCGAATACTGGGAAATGTAACCAGGTCCTGTGCAGATATATCTCGGGGAGTCTGAGACCACATAGATGTTGCCAAAAGGGTCAATAGGATAAGGTGTTTCATCATCTGAGTTTTTCTCCTAACCATGGGGTTTCTCCGAGCAATAATTTCTAACCGTTTCTTTTCCTGACAACACACGAAGCCCTGCTTGAGCCAGCGCTTCGAGCTCATACTCACCAGGTTCAATATATATAGAAGCAATCTTTTGAATGCGTCTTGTGATTTCAGAACAAAGTCGATCTGAATGGGCCATCCCACCCGTTAATACGATTCCGTTAAGATTAAAGAAGAGAACGGAAGCCATGCTGGCAATTTCTTTTGCAATTTGATAGGCCATCGCCTGGAAGATGAGCTCGGCTTGATCATCCCCATTCTCAATTCGATGCTCAACTTCTCTCAGGTCAGCAGTCCCAAGATAGGCCACTAAACCGCTCTTTCGGGAAAGCAATGTTGCCAGCTCCGCTTGGTTGTATTCCCCAGAGTAAGCTAGTGAGAGTAATGCTGAAATAGGTAGAGCACCCGCCCGTTCAGGACCAAAAGGTCCCATACCGAGCAGAGCATCATTCACATCGATAATACGCCCATTTTTCAATGCTGCGACAGAAATACCACCACCCATGTGACAGACCACCCAGTTGCTTGATGAAAAGGATTTGTTTTGAGCACTACAAACTTTTCGTGTGACAGCTTTGATATTGAGTGCATGACTTCTCGATTTGCGTTCAATCCCGGGAACACCAGATATTCTGGCTAAAGGCTCAAATTCATCTAATGTTATCGGATCGGAAATGTAGACGGGGAGGTCACGTTCTGCCCCAATTTTGGCTCCAATCAAGGCTGCTAAATTACTGGCGTGATCGGCGTATCGTGCTAAGCGAATATCTTCCAGCATCTCCTTATTAACCGCATAGATGCCACCTATCATGGGTTGCAATGGGGCCCCTCGTGCCATAATGATATCAGGAACAAGATGAGTAGAAGCTATAAAATTTCGGACAGCCTTTAATCGGAATTCTAACTGATTTAAAACAGGACCCTGAGGTAAAGCGGAAGTGGAATGGTCCAGAACGACTTCCTCAACCAATGACAGTGAATTATCGGTGAGCTGAAACTGAAAAACACCTAGCTTGGTAGAAGTAGACCCAAGATTTATTACCAGTATGTGACCACTGTCCTGCACGGGAACCCTTTCATCAATTGAGCTTTGAAATTAAGTCTCGAAGAGAGTAAAACACGGGATTAGTTTTTTTGGATTCAGTGGAAATTATATCTAATCAAAAAAATGTGGCACGAGAGTCTGGTGCTCAAACATCACTTTATGTATTAAAGCGGTGGGTAATAATTGTGTCTCCCTGAGGTGGTTACTGAGCTTAGTCGAAGTGCTCGTCGAAGGGTCTAGACACACGGTTTCAATGAAATCCAGCTTAGTATATTACCAATTATACCAGTTATACTTCAAAACAGCACCTAATTCAGGCATCTTTTTCCGTTTTGGCACTTCGATGAACTCAGTGTGACACACTTAAAATTCTCACCTTAGTTACAACTGGACTTCAAATATGACGAAACCTTGAGAAGTAGATAAGAAATCAATAAATTATCCCTAAAGCCATTAAATACAAACACATATCACAAACACATCTAACCCTGTATATATCAATACTTTGCGTCCTCTGCGCTCGGAGTCTGTCCCGGCAAGGTCGAAGGGCGGTTAGACTTTTGTCGTGGGTGTCAAGTTTCTAAATCGAAAAAATATTTTGAGCTTATTGTGCGTGTATGTCCTACGATCGGTGCAATCCTAATGGTCTGTGTGAAAATCAATCAACTATAATAATCAAAAGTGATCCCCTACTTTTAAAGCTCAGTAAAAAGGTTGAGGAACTGATCCAACTCTCTATATTGCCAGTATGAATATGATGACAAAAAGTACTGACTGGTTAACTCCGGAGCGACAGTTAATAGGCTCCACAATAATATCGGCACTAACCGCCTTTATTGCTTTTCGCGAGGTCGAACTAGAAGAGCAAACCCTTATCACTTTTATTGGTTTTTATATCATTCTGGGGGCAATGGCCCTTATGTTTATCTATCGCCGTAAACTCATAAATCCTAAAACCAGACAAATGCTTCAATTTAGCTTTGTCCTGTTAGGCTTCGTATTAATGATCATGGGCGCGCTGGGTCTATTCAATGGAAACATGACCATGATAGCGGTCTTTTTACTGATGCTATTTTCGCCAGGATTGGCAGCCATGAGAGCTGGAATGCAATTTAAAAAGGATGAACTTTAAATGACCACCACCTTAAAACTAATTCGGAATCTGATTTTAATCGTTGGTCTTATTCTGATAACCCAATGTGCCGGCGACTCTCAAAATGTCAGCTCAAGAAATACAAGCAAAAATGGCCAGTTGGGGAGTATTGATATAAATATCTGGGGTGAAGGTACAGAGATTACAGATTCTGGTTTGCAACTCATGGATAATCCTGTGGGCATGCTGAAATTAATGGATGGAGAACAGGACAATGATAGTGTTCTGGTTATCGCAGTTCATGGATATCAATCCCAGGGTTACGAATGGATTACAGGATTAAAGCACCTGGCAAAAAATTACGGTTCACTTTTCTTTTTCAGGTATGATTGGCTGCGTTGCCCAGATCAAATAGGATTTGACCTTGCTGCAGAAGTGGAAAATCTATCCCGGCAGGGAGACTATAAGAGAATCATCATATTTGGACATTCTTATGGTGGACTGGTCACAACATTTGCTGCTGCTCAATTAGGGAAACTAGAGGCTGATATCCATGTCATTGCAGCCCCGTTAAGTGGCTTTCCTCAGCTACTTGACCAATGTGGAAGTCTCAAATATGATAGTGATGATAAATTAATTTATCCTGAATGGGCTTCTTCTATCCGTCTGATTCAGCATAAAACAGTCCATTCTCAGGATGGTGCTTTTCGTGATCTAGCATCAGACCCTCAGGATATCGCCTTGCCCTTTTTTCAAATTCAAGAATTACCACCAACCATGGATGGACACCGATTGGGGCATAATTGGTCTGTGACCTGGGTTTTAGATCAACATATTGGGAAACCACATCGCTATTAGGTCGAAAGTATGCGATGTGAATCAATGCTTGCGCAAAATGGCTTAGTGAATATTTTTAACACCTTCGACTTTTCGAAATTGAATCAACTCCGGTTTTTCCCGGGAGGAGTCATACTGTGAAAACTAGAATTTTAATCTCGATACTCTTAATGGTGGGATTGGGTTCTACCCTACAGGCACAATCACCAAATATTTACTGGGGTTTGGACTGGTCGATGTCGGCCACCCAAGTGGATTCAACTTTACAGCAGGCTTTCAAGGAAAAGAAAATTGCTACCAAAACAAATTATGCAGATAGTCGGCAGCTCTCTGGTTTTTCATACCGAATTGGTGAGAAGGGAATCGCCAAGATCTATGTCTGGTTTAATATCAAGGGATCAGAAAAGGCGTTGATCCATTCAATTGAAATTCTTTATAGCTTTGATTATCCCTATGATGCTCAACGATTTAAACAAGCCTATTTTGAAAAATATGGTCATGTGTTTGAGCTGGATGCCCAACCCTATCCGTTGGATAATGGAACTTCCGTGGTACTGCGTGCTGTAAAAGAGCCCGTATCAGGTGTGCTTGGACAGACGGTTTATCAGGTGAGCATGCTCAGCCCAATTCCCTTCGAAATGACTGAGGAAAACATCGATTTTCTTTTCTAACCTCACCAGGTTAATTCACTCATATCTCGATTCGAAATTTCTCTAACTCTATTTTACCAGAGGGTTATATCTTCAAGTATTGCATAGCGAAATAAAGCTGATGTGAATCTCGCTGGACTTTCATTAACCTTTAAACAGTAAAAAGCCTGACAGCGGCATATTATTTGCCACTTGCTCTTTCAGACCTATGAAAATTTCTCTAGAAAGACTGAATTCACCATGATAACCCCTGTAAGCTTTGGGTTGGGGATCGTAATTTTGCTGGTTTCCGCAATCACAGGGGGTACCCTGCTTCTCGCTCCAGGATCCATTCGTTTACAAAGACCTCAATGTGGTTGGGCTGGCTGGGCCTTCAATATTATAAATTTATCCTTTTTCTTTATACTGATTCCCTTTTGTGGTCTCATGATGATCAGCAATACCCAACCGCCCTTCTTCATCTGTATTGATATAACTTCAACTCCGCTACTGATTGTTCTGGAAGTTATGGGCGTCTTCACCTTTCTAGTTGGAAGCTTGCTGTTATTGTGGAGTCGTCTGTCGTTGCGTCGTAGTTTTCGACTACCAGGTGTTATGCCAGATCAAAGTGATTACCTGACCCTCCATGGACCTTATAAGCAGATCAGGCATCCAATGTATTTGGCCGCCTTACTCGTTTTGGTTGGAATCACCCTGATTCTTGCCTCACTCCTAATGCTGCTTATGTGTATAACCATGTTCCTGTTGCTTCAGAAATTGATTCCTAAAGAAGAAGAACAGCTAGAACGAGCTTATCCCATCGCCTATGCCGAATACTGCCGGCGCGTTCCAGGAGCATTGTTTCCCAACAAACAAGCATAGTAATACCTGCCTCAGATAGTTCTATAGCGATTAAATTTCTTGATGCATTTCCCCTGAATTATTGTTTATTTGAAGTAATCATAGTTGAGATTTCTATTTGTGTGAACTAAGGAGTTGGGATGAAGGTTTATATATCTGCAGACATTGAAGGCGTAACCGGTATTGGTCATTGGAATGAAACGGATAAGGGTTTTCCAAACGAATACTCCTGGTTTCAAAAGCAGATGACGGCTGAGGTCTCTGCTGCGGCTAATGCTGCCATTAAAGCAGGGGCTACAGAGATCGTTATCAAGGATGCTCACGACTCTGGACGGAATCTAATCCTGGACGATTTACCTGAAATGGTTCAGGTGATTCGGGGTTGGGCAGGACACCCCTTATCTATGGTTCAGGAGATTGATCATAGTTTTGATGCCATTATTTTTATTGGTTATCACTCACGCGCGGGCCAAAACACCAATACCCTAGCGCATACCATGACCTCGGCACGGATTGCTCGCATGACTTTAAATGGACAAGATTTATCAGAATTTCAGCTACATGCATTGGCTGCTGCCTATTACGGTGTTCCCTCTGTTTTTCTCTCTGGAGATGCTGGTATTTGTGAGGAAGTAAAACAGGTTAATTCTCACATCGAAACCGTGGCGACTATCCAGGGGGTGGGCAACTCAGTGATTACCCAACATCCGACTCGATCAATCGATATGATTGGCAAAGGTGTTGCGAAATCATTGAAGGGTGATCTTTCAGCTGGTTTATTGGAGATACCCAAAGAGCTTGATTTTTCTATCGAATTCAAAAAACACCAGGATACCTACCGCGCATCATTCTACCCAGGTGCAAAGATGCTTGATCCCCTAACCGTTGGGTTTAAAACAGAAGATTATTTTGAGGTTATGAGATTTAACCTTTTTGCTTATTAGCAATAATTAGACATCAATTTATGAGGTTTATCTCAGTTCTTTGTCTCATTTCACTGATCTATCCAGTTTCCGGGGTGGGTCAGGCTGACATACCTGTGACACCTTCCCCTCAGATTGAAAATCCCATCCTGGATTATCTGACTGAAATTGATGAAGTCGGCCGGACGCTCAGTGGTTGGGAAGGAGAGAGCGAAGTACTCTCATCTTGGTTTTTTAGCGCTTATGCTATGCTCATCCTCAGCAATGATGGGATGAATGATAGCCGACCCTTTTCAAACCTTGGATCAATCATACCTCCTTTTTGGGAAGACCTGAAATATTTAACCCCTCGTCATTTGATAGAAATAGCTGGCGGTGCTCTCAGTTATAAAAATATAATGTCACTCGGTGTGGGCCAGCCTTTTAAAGACAAACGAACGGAGCAACAGTTTATCACCATTATATCAGGCTACAGTTATTTACGTATGCTGAGTGGAACTGTAGGGAGTGCTCAATATGGAGATATTGTCTCCATGACGATGGATTCTACTCAGAATCCTCAGGAGATTACAGCTGCATTAATTAAGTCGGTTACCCTAATAGCTGGGGATGGTTTAGGTGAACAGTTTAGTGTCGCGCTTTCCAGTGGCTCCTGGATGGATGCTGGGATTGATAATGTCAAAAAAGGGGTGGACTCAACAGCCATCACTATTGAGCAGTATGGTATCTGGTCTTTCCCCATTGAAGTGCTGACCATTGATGACGATGGGGACAGTACATATCACACCTATTCATTAGATCAGAGTGCTCCTTTGAGCGTTCAGGGTACTAGATTTAAACGTATCATCCTGGATCCTCAGCATATGTTGGCTGAATTTTATCGCTTTAACAACAAGTGGCCAAAGCTCCAGGATAATATTTTCCTTCAACCCTTTGTTGCTTTGCCCGATTGGGAATCCTATCGCATCGTTGTGAGTCCTGGTTATTGGTCAGATTGGAATGGCGAGAAGCGCTATGCCTTAAAATTGACCTCAGGATTTGGTATAGACTTATGGCCTGCCTACCCCAGTGATTTTCGTCATCGGATATCTGCAGAAATAAATGTCCACGCACCCATAGACACGCAATCACATTGGGGCAGTCGGATGAGTTATGGGCATCCACTTTCGCTTTCCAAAAGGCTTTTTGCCAATGCCAGGGTGCATCATTATGATGACTGGTCAGGTGTGAGTTTGGGAATAACAAAATATATAGGTAAGCAGCAGTTCCTGATCCAGGGACCCAAATTACTTTATCAACGTATCAGTTTATCTGTTGAGCAGGATAGCTACGGTGATCCTTTGATTTGGCAGGCTTCCCAAGATATTCAATTGTTACGAGCATCGTATACGGGGCTCTCTCTGACGCGCTACGGTGATCGACTTTATGTAAACCTGACATCTGCCTACGGAAAAGAATCTGAGGACAATTTTTTAATCACCAAATCCCAGTTGGATCTTTCAGGTGTATTTTGGAGTTGGCTGGTGGGAGGCATCCACTTTGTTTCTGGAACCCAGAATCACTCAACTCCTGGTCCTTACCAGTTTACACATGATTACGCCTGGCAGGATAATTTAGCCGCTTTACCCAGTTTCCGTGGACAAGCTCAAAGTGTTCAACGCCCTCATAATTATCTGGGATTGAGTCTGTCTGGAGGGTATTGGGTATCATGGTATCAGGTAAAAATATTCGCCAGCAGTATGTTATATGATCAGGAGAATTTTACTCTAACTCAAGTAAAACCCCAATACGCTGCAGGGTTTGGGTTTGAACATAAATCCCTTTTTACTGTAGGCCTCTATTTCCCAATATGGCAGTCTCGGCCATTGGAGGGTGAAACATACTGGGCCTGGCGATATCAGTGGCGCTTTTCCTGGAATCTGTAATTGTTAAAGCGGCCGGTAATAATTGTGTCTCCCTGAGCTTGTCGAAGGGTCCATACACGCGGTTTCAATGAAATCCAGCTTATCATTAATGTCCGCCAGCTTAATAGTATAATACCGATTTAACCACTGCTGCGTGTTCTGCGCGGGGATCCATCAATAGTATTGGTCTTTGCGAACCCCACAGGGATAGCCTGCCGCGGCGTAATTCTGAAAGAATGAAGACGGGTGGCAATATCAATCATAAATTGACTCACTTCGTTGCTGAAGGTTGAAAAAATATCATAATAGATATCATCCGTTCAGGCTAAGTTGTTTCCATCTAAGAATTTGAACAGGAGGGTTGTATGGAATGGGTTTTATCAATTCGAGCTGAGTGGTTAACTCCAATAATGAAAATTTTCACATTCCTTGGTGATGAGGAATTCTTTCTGATTTTTTTACCCCTATCCTATTGGTTGTGGCGCAAGGATATCATGGGCCGAACTGGTATGGTTCTGCTATTTACCTTTGTCCTGAATGCAATTATCAAGGGAGCTTTCCAGATTCCCAGACCCGATGTTATTGAACACCTCGTCCATGCCGATGACTGGTCATTTCCCAGTGGTCACTCACAGGGGGCAATGGTCCTTTGGGGGTGGCTGGCATACGAATTAAAAGATAAAAGAGCTTATTGGATAGCCGGTGTACTCATCGCAGGTGTAGGCTTTTCTCGCATATATCTAGGCGTTCATTATCCCACAGATGTTTTAGGCGGTTTTGCCATCGGTTTGGTTACAATGGCTGTTTTTGCCTGGATGTTGAAGTTGGAGCCCCCGGGCTGGAACTATCTGGGACCTACTCGCCAAAGCTCAATCCTTTTTGTCTTACTTATGGGATTGTTCATGTTGGTGGGGGAGCTTTCTGAAGTCGCTATTAAGGGTGGAGCAACCTTTATTGGATTTCTGGCTGGCTATCTTCATGAGAAAAAATATATGGCCTGTAGTTTTAAGCCGGGTATGGGGGTCATCCTCTCAAAAGTGGTTTTAGGCATGGTTGGCATTATTGTGATTTGGATAGGCTTGAAGCAGGTGTTTGTTTCTATCGGGTATAGCACAGATATGGCCATGTTTATTCGTTACGCTCTATTGGGAGGCTGGATCAGTTATGGGGCACCTTACTTATTTTGTCATTTTGGATGGAATACAGAAAATACCAGATAGGATTTAGTAGAGAGGCGTGTCATTGCGATAACTTTCACTTTGCACTTCGACTCCGCTCAGTGTGACGGTACAGTAGAGGCACGGCTTTCAACTATATGCAGGAATATTCATTCATTCGTCTTTGCGAGGAATGACGACGACGTGGCAATCTCCAACGCTTAGCCCAAAATACGGAGATCACGCCACTCCAACCTGCATTCCAGAGGCTGAGTTTGTTCAACGAATCAACAGCAACTGATTCCTATAATTGATTTATTTCAGCTAACCAATAGATGAGAAGAATTCGCATTTGCTGAACCTTCTTGGATGAAGCCCTGTCATGGGTTATTATCCTAGTCGAATGAGATTGGACCTAACACTTTTCCTGAATAAAACAATTCCCAAAATGGGACAATAAGGGGTTTTTATGAGAGTCATCAAAGGGATGATGTACCTAAGCTTGCTTAGTGCTATAGCATTTGGACAATTATTTATTAATGAGATTGATTATGATCAAACGGGGGACGATACAGGTGAATTTGTTGAAATTGCTGGGCCAGCAGGAACCTACAGTAATGTGACACTGGACCACTACAACGGTAATGGTGGTGCACTTATTTGGACTTATCCTCTACCAGAATTTACACTGAGCGATGAGTCTGGGGGTTTTGGCTTTTATGTTTTTGGTGTAGCGGGTGTTCCCAATTTGGATTTTGAATTTTCAGGTTCCATTCAAAATGGTCCTCCAGATGGTCTTGAACTCAAAGTAAATGGAATCATTGTTGATGCAATCGCCTGGGAAGGTGAGATGACTGATAGCGAAGGCAATCCCATGGAAAGTATGACGGGAGATTTCTCCGGTATAGATTCCTCAGCCAGCAGAACTGGCATGGATAATTCACCCTGGGAGTATGGCCCCTATTCACCTGGTGAAGTCAACACCAATCAAACGTTTGATCCCAACGCAAGTTTTGATCCTATTGCCAACGCTGGAGCAGATCAATCTGTGGAAAGCGGAGTAACCGTCACTCTTGATGGAAGTGCCAGCAGCGATGCTGATGGTTCGATTGTTTCCTATTTATGGACCCAAGTTTCTGGGTCTGCCGTTAGCATTACAGATGCATCAACTGCTATCGCCAGTTTTGTGGTACCCACAGTGACTGAGACCAGTAGCTGGGTTTTTTCGCTATTGGTTACTGATGATGAAGGGGCAACGGGCAGTGATGAAACAACCATTACAGTATCAATAAGTGCCGCAATGACGATTGCAGAAGCCAGAACTCAGCCAGAGGGGACTCTGATAACCATCACTGGCTTAATTAATAGCGGAAATCTCTCAGGAAGTGGTTCAGATTACACGATCCAAGATGAGACAGCAGGTATAAATATGTATCTCTCAGGTATTCCAGTCGCTTTGGAATTAGGAGATGAAGTAACAGTTACTGGTGTTACGGAAGACTATAGTGGGAAATATGAAGTTAAGCCCGCTTCAGAAACCGATATTGTTGTGAATAGCTCAGGAAACACCCTGGAATCCCAGGTCATTACTGCAGCAGAGCTCGCTTCAAATGGTGAGACTTACGAGAGTGAGTTGATTACGATTCTCGGTGTCTCCAATGAAGGTAGTGGCGATCCCTGGCCTGCCTTAGAGTCAGATGCAAATATCAACATAACGGACAACGGCAGTGATGTAACGGTTATGCGAATTGATAAAGAAACAGAAATTGATGGCTCAACGGAGCCTGTTTGGCCCATGGATGTGGTCGGTGTCGTTTCCGAATTCAACGGGACCTATCAAATTATGCCGCGCATGCTCAGTGATTTTCTCTCGAATATTGTAACCCCTACTTTTGCCGACGAATCTCACACCCCGGCTTTTGTGACTGCTCAAAATGACATCTTAGTATACATTGATATTATTCCCGGAGATGAGGAACAGACCATTGAATCCGCGAATATTCTTTATGGGACGTCAGGATTACTAAATACAACACCAATGGGCATTGAAAGTGGTAATACTTGGGTGGGTGTTATTCCCGGTCAAGCTGCCAACACTTTTTTAGAATACGAAATAATTGCCACCGCCATTACTAATTATGATACGGGTCTTGATACCAGTGATTTTGATTCGTACACGTATGAGCTCGCCATTGCCTCGTCAATCTTAGAAGATATCTCTGCTATCCAGGCAGACCCGGTTATTGGTGATGTTGTTACCATTGAAGGTATTGTCACCATTGGTGCAGGATTACTTCAGACTGGTCTTACAAAGGCATATATGCAAGATGGTTCAGGACATGGAATCAATCTTTTTCAATATGATGAACTTCCCCTCAATCGGGGAGATATGATCAAAGTGGTTGGTGTGGTTGACGTTTATACAAGCACGGTGGAAATTAAGGATTTTTCATACCAACTCATTTCTACAGGAAATGAGTTACCTGCTCCAGTGATCCTCACACCGGCAGAAGCCAATGCCACTTTATGGGAAGGCACCTTAATTAAGGTTACCGGTCAAGTCACCGAGAGCTATTCCGCTGGTGGTGGTCAGAATATTTCCATCACAGATGGATCGGAAACAACCCTGATTCGTATATGGGAATCGACCGGTGTAGATGTCACGGCCCTAATAGTTGGGACTGATTGGTCCTTTATGGGTGTTGAGAGTCAGTACAACGGAACTTTTCAGATGTTGGTTGCCTACGCTGAGGATATTGTAAGCACCAGTGCCATCGATGTTTTAGATGGTAAACCACACCATTTTGCATTGAACCCAGCTTACCCCAACCCCTTTAATCCTTCTACAACATTGAGCTGGAATCTGGAGGAAACCTCAGAGTTTTCACTCCGTGTGCTTGATATCAGAGGACGTGAAGTTGCCCAATTGGCAGAAGGTACAAGTAGCCCTGGTCACTTTACCATGGCTTGGGATGCCTCAGCACTTAGTTCAGGCGTTTATTTTGTACAGTTATCCACACCTAGCGAGCAATCCATTCAGAAGGTAATGCTTTTAAAATAAACGGAATGATTTATCGAAAAGGCGTCCTTTGGGGCGCCTTTCGTGTCTATTAGAGACTTGGTTTATCATCCCCATAGAAACAATAGAAGTGAGAGAATGAAGAAATATTTTATCCCCATAGTCCTTTTTCTGCAGATGCCTTTTCTGGTTTTTGCAGCAGACCACCTAATGATTAGTGAGATAGTCTTACAGCCTACAGATGGTGAGTATATTTTAATCACAAATCCAACGTCAAGTGATATCTCCTTGGAGAACTATTACCTGAGCGACGGTATTGACCCTCTGAACGGAAAGTATTACTATAATCTACCAAGTGGTGCAAATTACTGGTCAGGAAGTGTGATCGATTTTATCGCTAGATTTCCAAATTATAATTTAAAAGCGGATAGCTCTTTGGTGTTGAGTTTAACGAGCCATTCGATATTTGAAAATCATTATGCAACCACGGCTGACCTTGCTCTTCAAGATGATATGATGGACGCAATAGCAGGGGTGTCAACAATTGGATTTTTATCTGAAAAATTGGATCATAATGCCGAATCTCTGATACTCTTTTATTGGGATGGTACCAGCACTACGGTGAAAGATGTAGACTATTTAATTTGGGGAGATGATAGCACTACCACTGCCAGTTTTGCGATCGATAAGAGTGGAGTTGGAGATTACCAGGATGATACTCCGGTTGCCTCCCAATCTTTTATGTCCTCTCATGAAGGCAATTTTAAGCTCATCCGTAATGGAGATGAAGGAACTGAGACCAGCTTAGGTGGTAACGGTATTACTGGCCATGATGAGACAAGTGAAAATCTAAACGATACCTGGTCAGTTGTTGATCTGACCATTGTTAAGCCTTCCATCTCAGATATTTCAGTTTCTCCTGATTCACCAGAGACAACTGAGGATATTGTTATCAGTGCAGATGTGACCGATGATGTGGGCATATCCAGTGTTACACTGACCTACACCTTCCCATCTGATACAGGATCTCCAAGAAATTTAGCCATGACTTATTCAAGTGGTGATACCTGGGCAGTAACGATTCCGGCTACGGGTGTTGAAGGCGAACTCGCATATTATATCACAGCCCTTAATACAAGTGGTTTGTCTGAGAGCAGCCAAATTGGTGGTGTTGACATTGCCAATCCACTCCCATCGCTGATGATTAATGAAATTAGGGAAACCGCAGTTGATGATTCTGGAGACGTTTATTTTGTTTATGAGGGTAAAACAGTAACACTTGATGCAGTTGTAAGTTTGGGGTCGGGAATACTACGAACAAATTTTACAGATATGTTTATTCAAGATGATTCTGGATTTGGTATTAGGTTGTATGGTCCAAGTCTACTGAGTCCTGCACTTATCCAAGGTGATTCTATAACGGTAACTGCCTTAGTCGAAGAATTTGAAGGTATCCTACAGTTAACAGAGTTTAGCTATGACCTTATAGCTGCAAATCGTCCAGTTCCTGCTATCCGCACCGTGGGTAGTTTGGAAATAGCCACCGCTGAAAATCAAGGTAGCTTTATTAAAATATGGGGTGCTGTACAATCTCGGTCTGATGATATAGGTGGTGGATCAAATGTTGGCATTGAAGATTCCGAAGGTTTGGCGAGTGTTCGAATTTGGGATTCAACAAATCTCCTTGACGATCCAACAGCTGATAGCCTACTACAAGTAGGCAACCTGGTTCAGGTATTTGGCATTGCCAGTAATTATAATGGTGACGGTCAACTTCTGGCTGGTTACGCGACGGATATCCAAGCATATAAGGAAGGTGAAGACAGCGATGGCGAAACACGCCTGTTGGTTGAACCCTATCCCTTTGTACCGCAATTGGCAGAAGTCATCCAGTACTCATATAAATTCCCGGCAAATTCACGGGTAACCCTGCGCATCTTTGATGGTTCAGGTCGCTTTGTGATGACTCTTTTTGAAGACTATCGCTCCTTAGCCCTTGAGGTGACCAAAACCTGGGACGGCCGCAACGAAGTTTACCAAATTGTTCCCGCTGGTACCTACATCATGCATCTTGAAACAGTGAACCGGGCAACGGGTGAAATAAATACAGACATGGCTCCTGTAGTCATCGGGAGTAGATAATGAGAAAGCAATTAATTCAGATCGTTACTTTTTCACTATTCATTTTTAATTTTTCATTCGGACAAGTAACGACAAATGCTACTTACAAAACCCCAGAAATGGGTGCTCTCATGGGCAGTAATATTGCTCTTTCTTCAGGTGGAAGTAGTGTCTTTCTAAATCCAGCAACCCTGCAGACGGTTGAGGATGGGTTTGTTTTGGCTGCTACCCAGCAGATCTTTAACCAAAGCTTTCTACCCTACAATGTGCTGTCCACAGGTTTTGATTTGCCCTCGAACTTGGGTTCACTTGGGCTAAGTTTTGAATCCATGACAGTTTCCTACCGTGATGAAACGCTCAGCGGTGAAACAGCAGTTGGACTGTCCCATGCATTTACGCTCAGGGATGATCGTATCTCCACCTTGAATATGGGTTACACCATTAAGTATTTGTCAGTTGATTATGGCGAATCAGCAGGGACAGCAGGTGATGGCTCAAATGGAATGGATCTCGGTAGCTCATCTACTTTTGGAATTGATTTAGGATTTCAAGCAACCCTTTCAAAACGTCATTGGCTCGGTGTGGTGGTTCACAATATAAATCGACCGCAAATCGGGTCTGGTTCAGCAACAAGTATGTTGCCTAGGGATATTCAAGCCGGATTTTCTTATGCTCCAACCCGTCAAGTGGTGACTAGTTTTTCACTGGTAGCCAGTCCTGGTCAAACAACCCAGTTTCATGGTGGATTAGAATACGCACTGAATCCATTTTTTACTTTAAGAAGTGGTATTCAATCAGCACCCAATCGTTTTGGAACTGGATTTAGTTTTCAAGCAAAAGGGCTCGCATTGGATTATGCTTTAGTCACTCATCCTGTTTTGCCAGTTACGCACCAGTTCTCACTCGCGTATGCTTTTGCGAGCCCTTTCTAGGGGATATTGATGATACAACAAATAAGCAAAAGATTGCGACTCAACACGGGGATAGCCCTTTTTGTGATGAGTCTGCTGATCATAAGTTCAGCTCTAGCAGAGCCGATTGACATCAATAACGCCTCATTATCAGATATGTATGACCTACCACTCTCTGAGGAGCAGGTTCAGGCAGTTTATGAGTATGTCCAGTATCATGGACCCCTGGTGAGTATATATGAGTTAACAAATGTCAAGCTGCTCGAGAATACTGATCTCCAGAAACTGAAATCGACCATTATCCTGAAACCAGATGCGTCTGGAATGATAAATACACGACTTCAGGATCAATATCGGAAAGTTGAAAACTGGACCTCCACCGAAGGTGCCAGTGAAGGACTGATTGAGTTATGGCTGGAACGCCTGGCTGAACCCATGAATATCAATACAGCTTCGTATGAAGATTTGGTTTCCTTACAGAATGTAAGTCCAATTGATGCTGTGGCTGTCCTCAAATTAAGAGCAGAAGTGGATTCCATTGGCTCGGCTCGCTGGTTACGTAATGCCATCGGTTTATCGTACTATGGCTACCGTAATATGCGTGATTTCATCAGCTATGGTGAACCGGAAAGTGGACAATGGCATATCTGGTATAACATGGTTATGAAGTCCATCCCTTCGACCAACTCTTCAGATGAAGAAACAACAAATCCATTATTGAGCAATAATTATCCTCCCGACATTATGCATAAATATTCCATGAGTAATTCTACCCACTGGAAAGCTGGATTTTCTTATAATCGACAACTGGGTGAGGAGACTCGCTACATTGGAGATGCTGCCTGGAGTAACTCAATCGATACAACATTGGCAGATTATACGATGATTGGTGATATGAAGTTACCTGAGGTGAAAGCATCTCTAACAATATCTGACTATAATTTTGGACCCTTCCATTTAGATAGACTGGTTCTCGGAAACTACTCTGCTACTATTTCTCAGGGTATTGTCTTTGAGAGTACAGATTTTCGGTCACCCCGGCGTTCTGGCTATGGTTGGAACAAACGGGCCCACGGGATATTCTCAGATTTATCACGATCTCAGCAATATGCCCAGCGCGGAGTTGGTATTCAGGGGTCCTTATTCGAAAAGTTCAAGTTCCTCGGGTTTGCATCCAAGAACAACCGGGATGCGGTTCTGAATCCAGATGGTGAGTCCTTTACCGCACTTATTACCATGTATCCCCGTGACAATGATGGTTTATATAACATTTTGCCGCAACCCTTATTGGATGTTGTGAATGAAGTGACCTATGGTGGAAATGCCAGATATGAGATTAAGCCTGGTACTTTTGTCGGTGTTTCAGCGTATGAAAGTTTGTATGATAAAGAATTACGACCTGATGTCATGCTCTCAGTTATTGCTCAAGAAAACACGGATTTATTCCTTAGCACTTCAGGGAATGGTGCAGATACTGAAATAGCAGCCATGCATGCCTCGTCCGCCCAATCAAGTCTTTGGGCAGATGCCAAAGCCAATCGGAGGGTACAGGGACTGGAATTCAGTACCGTCATCAGTAATCTTGCCTTGCAGGTTGAGTGGGGTGTTTTGGATAAAGACAGTGAGATTACTTCTGTTGCAAATGATCCACAGGCCTGGGTTGCCAACGCTTTTCTTCAGTTTGACAATATCAACTTTATGGTTTTATACCGAGACTATGATCTGGGTTTTGATAACCCCTATCAACGTAGTTTCTCAAACTATCAACGTTACAAAAGCAGTATTTTTGAGGATGAGTTTTATCTTAAAGATCCTGCTTTATCCTATCTATATACAGGTGCTTCCCAGCCTCAAGCTGAGCGAGGTGTTTTTGTAAGTAGTCGCTATCAGATACATCGAGCTTTTGTGCTGACCACCAACTTTGATACATGGACCCGGGTTGCCGATGGTTCACGGTATTATCGGACAGTGGCAACGGCAGAATATCGACCCGTCTTTAATTATCGGTTTAGAGTGCGTCAAAAATGGCAGGCTCGTGGTAGCTTCAACATCTTTTCTCCTACGGGTTATGAAAACAGAGAGACCATCATATCGGCCAACATGAGACTCTCCGGTTTTGACCAATTACGGGTAGGCTATGTCAATTCAGCCACTCTTTTTGATCCTAGGCGCCGATTGACCATTGATCTAGCAACTGGAACAAGTAATGTTTCACCCGTTGGTCAGGCATCTAGCCCTGGAAATGCATTAGAATTTACGCTCACCCATAATTTTACGCCTATGTTCAAAATGATAGGCCATGTTGCTTATTATAAAGGCTTTTTCTGGAGTTTTGAAGATACTGATTTTAGAGTTTTTGATTCCCCTAACGGCTCCCTGCGTTGGTATATAACAACCTTCTCAAGATTGGGTAACCACTGGGCCATCCGTGCGAAACTGTCCTGGGATGAAGGAGCAGCCTTATCCAATTATACCTACGGATTGGAACCTTATGATCCACGTGTCCTAGATCGAGGATCAAGCTGGTTTGGTGAGAATACAGATTTCCGACTTCAGTTAGATTATGCTTTTTAATATACCGGGAACTCGAGAAAGACTAACAAATAGAGAATATAGAATATGAAGAAGAATATCATGAAAAAAACGACATCACTCATATATAAACCATTCCTGATGCTCCTGATCTTGAGCTCAACTGCAATGGGCCAGAGCTACTTCAATGCCCTTTTAATGAACCAGCTGACCGCGGGACAGAGTCGGGATTTGGCACTTTCTGGAGCAAATACATCAGAATATAGTGGTCCGATGAATACCTTTAATAACCCAGCTAATCAGGGAGGCAATATAGGTATTCAGGTTTCTGGTAGCATGTTTGCCATGGGGATGAACGAAAATCGTTCCTATGCAGCCATTGATCAGTTTGGAGACAGGGTCACAGATAACATTTATGTCGTTTCTAAAGGCAGCCAGCAGGGCTATTCCAGTGGTATTGCCTGGGGCTCTGGTAAATTAGGTGTTTCCCTGGCAACCATGCCCTTTGTGACACCGGCATTCTTTTATAAAGAAGAAATTAGGGGCAGTCTCTATCCGCCAAATGTGAATCGCGATCCGCTGGTTGGTTATCACCATATCGAGCAATCTGGTGTGATTCAAGGATCGGGAGTGAGTGCTGCAACCACATTGGGTTCCTGGTCTGTGGGTGGCAGTTTTCGTCTTCTACATGGTATCAATTTAGAAAATCAGTTTGGCGTCACCGTGCTTGATAGTATCGATACTTCAGCTTTAGCCAGTGGGACAACTTACCTGCAGACTGAAGAGTGGTCCTTAGATAACTCACCTGTTGTTATCAATTTGGGAGTCATTAAAGATTTGGGTATGCATTGGCGAGTCAGTGCCAGCTACCAAACACCTTATTCACTTGAATCAACCCGGCAGGGTGCCATTCCAGTATTCGATCCCACGATGGATCTTCCCGAATTAGCATGGTCATCAGATACCCTGGGGTTAATCTCAGATATCCCAGCCAAGCTTGAGGTTGGACTACGTATGAAACCATCAAACCCCTTACCGACTTCAGTTTTCGTTTCAGTTATCTATCAGGATTGGTCTGACTATAGCGTGTCATATCATGATAGTTTGACCGATGGAACGACTACTTTTGGGTATCCAATGCAGGAAGCTTTTACCATAAGTGGGGGCATCGAACACTGGGTTTCTGATCAAGTTCCTTTTCGGGCCGGATTTTCCTGGATCGAATCACCCCTTGCTGATGAGTTAGCCGTCAGTCAGTTTAGTGCAGGATCAGGTTGGACAAGCGGACCTTTGCAGTTCGATATTGCTTTACAACTCAGCTCTCTCAGATATAGTTTCGTGGATTTATTTACGCCAGTTGGGTTGTCATCGAATCCCAGTGAATATGTTCGTGAGACCAACACAACCTATTCATTTACTATGAGTTATAGCCTGTGAAAAAGATAAATATATTAAGTCTGACTATTCTAACTATTGGCTTACTGGTTTTTCAGTCAGTGCCAGTGAACGCTCAGACAGCGACCTATAGCAAACGCTTTGAATCACCAGAATATTTAAAAATACATCTATTATTTACCAATGACCTCCACGGAGGAATTGCTCCTTCCAAAGCCTGGTTCATGAATCCTGAATTTCCACCAGATCTGGGTGGGGGCGCGTCGATGTTTGCTTATGCAAATGAGATTCGTGCTGAGGCTGCAGCTGAGGGTGCAGAAGTGTTGCTTCTGGATGGTGGTAATATTTTTCAGGGCACCCCTCTTGGAATGGCTGATTCTGGTCGTGTGATGATTGACTGGATGAATCAAATGCAATACGATGCATCTGTGATTGGATTACAGGAATTCATGTTTGGGATTGATAATATTGCTGATTTAGACCAACAGTCTAACTTTCCCCTCCTTAGCGCCAATATTGAGTCTGCAGACTATCGCCCTCAAGATCATTTGATCAAGACCCTCCAGGGGGTCAAGATTGGAATTGTTGGTTTAACCACCTCGAATACACCCAACAAGCTTCTTCCCGAGCAGACCGCGGGTGTCACCTTCGGTAAAGAGATTTCGGTCGCTCAGGACCAAATTAAAGCCTTAAAGAACCAAGGTGTAAATTGTACCATTGGCTTGTTTCATCTTGGAGTTCCTTATCAGCGTGAGAATGAATTTGCAGAGTTTGTAGACACCTATGAAGATGAGAGTGATTTTACGGATCGGGTGATTACAAATCTCGAGATGGCTCACCTCGTAGAAGGTGTTGATCTGATTGTTTCAGGTGGTACCAATGCCGGCTACAATTCACCCTGGGAAGACCCTCAAACCCATACTTTAATTGTCCAGGGTTATGGTGGCGCCAGTAATATTGGTCACATTATTTTATATGTAGAGCGTGAAACTGGAACATTGGCAGGCTATCGTCAGCCCTTCTCCAGAGGTGTCTTGTTAACTTTAAGCACCGATGATATTCGCCCTGATAAAAAGATGGCGATGCAGTTGCAGACTCTGGATGATGATCGCAGTAAACCTCAAAGGCGGGATTTTTCCCAGACCCAAGGATCGGTATCTGATGCCATGGAATCTCCTGAATTAAATCGCTGGGGTTTTGATGTTCCTGATTTTAGTAGTGCAGCCCATTTAGAAGTTGTTACCTGGAATATGGAGTGGTTTCCAAAGTCTAACGATAGTACGATTACAGCAGTTGCAGAAATTATGCAGAAAATGAATGCTGATATCTATGCTGTCCAGGAAATTGGGAGTCTTAATCAGTTTGCAGCGATGCTCGATTTATTGCCAGCCTATGATTATCACGTGACGCGCCAATCATCCTTCTTTGATCAAGCCATCATATACAAAAAAGATGTTCTCACTTTTATCGGACGCGAGGAACCCTTTGCTCAAGCTGATTATAATTATGCTGGACGTCCGCCTCTAAGAGTTGATTTCCTATGGCATAATGGCGATCAGGTCGAGCCACTTTCAGTCATCAACCTTCACCTCAAATGCTGTGGTAACGGATTAGAACGCCGTAAGAAATCCATGGATGAACTACATGAATACTTAAGTCTAGGTATGGAATGGGGAGAAGAAAACATCATTGTCCTTGGTGATTGGAATGATCAACTGGATGATGTCGGTGTGACTCAGAGTTTTGGCGCTTTTCTAGAAGATCCCGAACACTTTTACTATACCACCACAAAAATTGCTGGTGATGTTGAACAAGCATCATATCCGACCTGGCCCAGTTTCCTGGATCATATTATGGTTGGCAAGGGCTTCTTTGATGAATTTGAAAACGGCAGTACCATTCAGACCTTGCCCGTGGCAGATTGGTTAGGGGATTGGGAAAATTATGAATTAATAATCTCTGATCACCGACCCGTTCTCATGCAACTCAATATGGCCCGGTAACAAGTCGTTTACGAATAGGCGTTTTTGCCAAGTTGAGGGCGTTCGAGAAATGTGGTCTATGGACCTGCATTCAGTGAGGAATAACATCTCCCCCTTTAGACTGGAAAAAACGTGGGTTCTTCACACATCACTATGCTATTTGTGAATGGAATATCTGACAATCAGATATCATGACCCTTCGACTCCGCTCAGGGAGACGGTCTATAACTCGTAGAATTAAAATTAGCTTATACTATCAGTAACTATTTAGAAAAATGCATATCAAAATGAACTTTCGTAAAACCAGTCTTCCAATTATTCTCCTGATCCTCAATATTCTGAATTCCTGTGCTGAACCTGTTGATTCATCACTTCCTATCGGTCCCCAGATTCCTTCTATTGACGACCGCGCCAGTATCAGTATTGTTAGCTGGAATATTCAGGAATTCCCCCAAAATGGTATCAAAACCATTGACCGAGTTGAATTAATTATGGATTCATTGGATGCTGACTTCTATTGTCTCCAGGAGATTATGGATAAAGGTGCCCTCCAGAATATTGTGGATCAACTCCCTCAGTACTCCGTTGTAATTTCAGATGAAACCTCTTACATGCATTTGGCCATCGTTTATAAGCAGGATTCTTTCCTACCTCTCCTGGCCGAAAGCCTCTTTGAGCATAACGATTATAATTTTGCAAGCCGGCCACCTCTTTTGGTCCAATTCGCTTACGAGCAGGACGGGCTTACCCAGGTTTTAAATCTCATCGATGTACACATGAAGTGCTGTAGTGATGGGGTTGAAAGAAGACATGATGCATCGACGATGCTCCATGAATATCTGAATGATAAGCGCCTGGCAGGTGATAGTAATTTTGTGGTTGCTGGTGATTGGAATGATGACATCTACGATAACGACGGTTCAGGTGAATATAGTTTTGAAGCCTTCCTAGATGATCCCGGGAATTTCTATTTCGTGACAGACAGTCTGGCATCGACAGGAACAGCGAGTAACGCTTCCTACCCCAGCTACCCTAGCTTTATTGATAATATCTTGATTAGCCGTTCTCTGTTTGATGAATATTCCGGGTCGAAAGTGCAAACACTTCGTCTTGATATTGTTTTTGGAGATTACAGCTCAGTTGTCTCTGACCACCGCCCAGTGCTTTGGTATTACACCCCCAATTGATTTAACAGTTTGTCATCCAAGGTATTTGCGAAGGATCTCCCCACTGTGAAAATGGGTATATTATAAAATCCAGAGTTATGCGCTTGAGATTGCCGCGTCGTTGACATTCCTCGCAAAGACTATTGACTATTAATCAATTATCAAAATCGGGGTTAAGCGGGAATTCTATCGTAAAATGAGCTCCAGAATCGTTGTTTAAAGAGACGGTACCCATGAGTTGCTGTTCACCTAGTATCTTTATCAGATAGAGTCCTAGTGAGTCAACAGAGTCCCAAACTACAGGTGTTTGAAAACCGACACCATTGTCTATGACTTCAATCCTCAAGTCATTAGTATCAATTTTAGTAAATTTGATCTTGATCTGTTTATCGGGCATCTTGGGATCAGGAAAAGCGTATTTTAGTGCATTAGTGACCAATTCATTAATTAACAGACCACAGGGCACGGCGAAATCAACTGATAGGTTTAACTCTGGTATCTCAGTTATAATTTGGACAGGCTCACTATGTTGACTAAAGGCTGACTGCAAGTCTAACGATAGACCCTTGATGTAGGATCCAATATCGATATTGTCAAACTCTGGAGAACGGTATAATGCATCGTGAACCAGGGCCATGGAATTCACTCGGTTCCTAAATTCCTCTAACATTCCCAATGACTCGGTGTCACCCAGACTCGCCTTTTGGAGACCAAGTAAGCTTACAATTATCTGAAGATTATTTTTTACACGATGGTGTACTTCCTTGAGTAACAATTCCTTCTCAGTGAGAGATTGTTCCAACAAAGTTCGATGTTGAACCATTTCCGTGATGTCCTCCAGGGATATCATGACTTGATTGGGTGTCCCAGACTGTTCTCGGAGTGGGTAGAGGAGCATGTGAACAACTTTTGTTTGCCCATCAGGTGAAACAAAGCTGACTTCCGCCTGCTCGACGATATTTCCATTCATCGCATCCTTGAAACTATTTTCTAATTGTAGCTGGATTGCCAGGGGATCTGAATTTATTTGATAATCGCGAATAATATCTTCAGCGCTGTCAGCACACCAAAGATTGACCCAGCCCCGATTCAAGTGGGTGATGTTGCCTTCAATGTTGTGGATCGCCATAGGTAGAGGTGACTGGGAAATAACAGCCCTAAAATAGTCTGCTCGTTCACGAGCGCGAAGGTGAGCTTTACGCCGGGATTCAATCTGGGCGTTAAGCTCAATATTATGTGCTCTAAGTTCATCACCCCGCCTGATCAAAAAGGCAGTTCGCATGCGGTAAACCAGAAACACACTAAGGATTAACAATGAAATAATGAGCGTGATGAACCACCAGGTTTCATATATTTCGGGGTGGACAACAATCTTGAGTTTGGCATCCATGTTATTCCAAACCCCATCATTATTGCTTCCTTTCACCCGTAGAGTGTAGGAGCCAGCTGGTAGATTTGTAAAAGTGACCTCTTGTTGATGATTGATATAACGCCATTCATTGTCAAAACCTTCCAGCTGATATGCATATCGATTGCCCTTGGAGAAATAGTAATCCAGACTGGCAAATTGCACGCTGAAAAATAGATCATCGGGGAAAAGTTCGAGGACAGGGCGAACCATAATAGTACGATCCAATACGATACGCCCAGCATACAATTTGTTTACCTGAATGGTCTGATTCATAATAGAGAGACCAGTAAAACGGATGGGGGGGATGTGGGTGTTGTCTTTTATCTGATTTGGGTCAAAATAGGTGATTCCTTTTATGCCGCCAAAATAGAACCAGCCATTTGCATCCACACAGCCTGCAGGATTAAATTCTTTACTGAGAACACCGTCAGGAATACCATAGCTCTTAAAAGTTTTCAAGTGAATGTCAAATTTAGCCAGACCGTAATTAGTACTTAACCAAAGATCACCGTTGTCATCCCTGAATATTTTGTAGATGGCTTGACTGATCAGCCCCTGATCAGCACCGAAACTTTCAAAGATACCTGTGGAGGGGTCAAATTTTGTCAAGCCCCCTCCATAAGTTCCTAGCCAGATGTAGCCATCGTCGTCTTCGAGAAAACACATGACATCATTATTGGGAATTGCCAGCGGATCACCTGGTATGGCCTTAAATTGGGTTAACGTCAAATCCTTTTCATCAAAACCGATCAACCCTTCGTTTTCTGCACCGATCCAGAGTATATCTCGTGAATCCATAAACAGGGAATAGAATGAGAGATCACCCAGACTGATATTATTGATCGTGGGGTCATAATACGTTTGGAAGCGGCCGGTTTCAGGGTCCATTTTAGCCAGTCCCTGCTCCCAACTGCCAAACCATAAAAAACCGTGGGGATCTTCATAGGAGATTGTAAGATAATCACTTCTCAGAGCCGTCGAATCAGCAAAATCCGCTGAGATATGTTCAAATTTGTCAGAACCTGCACGGAGTACATCCAAGGTGCTACTGGCTGAGATGATCCACAGATTGTCCTGTTTATCTACTAAAATATCCTGGATTCCATTGTCACTGAGGCTGGTTGAATCAGCAGGGTCATGTTTATAGATTTTAAATGTTTTGGTGATAGGATTATATCGGGTTAACCCCTCTGTCCAGGTCGCAATCCACAAATATCCCTCACTATCTACAAGAGTTCTCAGAATCCGCTCATCATGTAGCCCGGATGGATCGAGTGGATCATAGGAAATGTTAAAAAACTGTTTTCGATTTCGAGCATATTTGCTTACGCCACCAGCAGACGTTCCTACCCAAATAATGTCCCCGTCATCATACATCGTGTTGATGATATCATCCTGCAGCGTGGTTTGGTCATAAACCCGTCGTTCAATTTGATCGACTAACTGCCCCTTAGTATTCATGACAAGGATACCTTCAGAATCAGTTCCTAGCCATAAACAGTCAGGACTCTCCTGAAGCATCCACATGATGCTGGTCTCAGGAAAATCAGGGTTAATGGCAGATTTAAACCCGTGATGAATAAATCGGTCTCCTGCTGGGTCAAATCGATCGAATCCTCCCCAGTTTGTGCCAACCCAAAGGGTATATTTCTGTCCATCATAAGTTTCGGAAACAGCATTGATATAATTATCAAAGGGCGAGCTGGAATCATCAGTATCATACTCGTAAGTTCTTAAATGGTAGGTCTTAAGATTAAGAACATTCAGGCCATCCATGGTGGATATCCAAAGTTGATGCTGATGATCTTCAAATAGTGACAACACCACAGGATCGGTAAGTTCCACGTCATTACTCACCAGTGCACTCAGGGGGGTGGACTTTCCCGTTGTCGGGTCAAGTTGAAATACACCGGCACCAGAAGTTCCCACCCATATTTTTCCATAATGATCTTCGTGGAGCGCGTAGATAGAGCCTTCTCCAAGACTCAAACTATCCAAGGGATCATGGGGGTAATGGGTGAAGTTTTCAGCTCCATAATCATACTTGTTTAATCCTGATACGTAAGTTCCCACCCAAAGATCGTCATTTTTGTCTATCAAAGTGGATATAATCGAATTTGAGTTGATCGATGAGGGATCAAGTGGATCGTGGCGAAAGATTTTAAAAGAAATACCATCATAACGATTCAAGCCATCTTCAGTACCAAACCACATAAAGCCATATTTATCTTTGGCTACAGTTATCACACTATTTTGTGATAACCCATCAGCAATATCGATGGTTTCAAATAGGTATGCCTGGGCGTTAGCACCATATACCAGGTTTAAAAGAAGGAGGTGTAGTAAAAGAAGTTTAAGTGAGTGAATCATAAGCTGATTGAAAAGGACTCTCTTCATATTGCATGCGATGCCCAAAACTTGTTCGTTAAAGCACCTGGATTATTCAGTCAAAATTATAAATGAAATATAGTGTCAATCAGCTCGCCTGCAAGCAAGAGATACTTATTCGTGACTGTTGCCGGGGCGGTGAATACAGCGGGGTTTAGGGGGCGGGAAAGTAGATATCCCAGTTTTTCAAGGTATCCTCAGAGGCGTGTTGGCTGGCCTCTTTCTTGTTACGACCCTCACCAAATCCAGCTACAGTTCCATCAATTGAAACCTCAATCATATAGATTGGGTCATGATCTGGACCTGTTGTTTTTGTCACTTCAAATTTTGGGTTGCCTAGTTTGAGTTGTTGACATTTCTCAGCCAACTGACCTTTGTGATTAAATGAGTTGAGCTCTTCTGAGTAATCAGGTTTTCCAGCGATGACATGGGTTTTAATCCACTGGGCAGCGGGTTTATAACCACCATCGATATAGATGGCTGCAATCAATGACTCTGTCACATCCGCCATGATGGAGTCATTATCTCTTTGGCCACCTCGACGACTTGAGTCACTTAAGAGAATCCAGCGACCGAGATCAAGGCGAGTGGCGCACTCTGCTAGGTAATTCCCATTGACCAGAATTGTACGGTATTTTGTCAGGGTTCCCTCGTTCAGATGACGATGGGTTTTGAAGAGGTAATCAGATACCACAAGCTGTAAAACAGCGTCCCCTAGAAACTCCAATCGTTCGTAGGAATAGCTCTTGTTGTTTTGACTGGCAAAGGAGCTATGGGTCAGGGCCCGTTCAAGTAGATGTGGTTCTTTGAAGACATACCCAAGTGTATGCTCCATGGCCATTAGGTTTTTGGCAAAAGATTCAGAGACTTGAGGTCCTGATGCCTTTTTACGAAAAATATTCCCCAAAAAATTCATGGATGTTTAGTCAATAAATTCCTTTACAGCCAAAACTGCATTGTGGCCGCCAAACCCAAAAGAGTTACTGATCCCAGCCTTTACCTCGCGTTTAACGGAGATATTGGGTGTATAGTCTAGGTCACACTCATCACATGGGTTTTCGTGGTGAATGGTTGGGGGGATCGTATTCGTTTGAATTGTTTTCACCAGAGCAGCTAACTCGATTCCACCAGAAGCACCTAACAGGTGTCCAGTCATCGATTTGGTTGAGCTAATGGCCAGCTTGTGCGCATGCTCACCGAAAACAGTTTTAATAGCAATGGATTCATTCTTATCATTTGCTGGTGTAGAAGTACCGTGAGCATTGATATAATCAATATCTGTAGTCGTTAGATCACCATCAGCCATAGCCATTTTCATAGCACGCTGGGCACCTTCTCCTTCAGGAGCAGGACTGGTGATATGATGTGCGTCTGCCGTCATCCCAAATCCAGAAAGCTCAGCCAGGATAGTTGCTCCCCGGTCCTGGGCATGTTCTAAACTTTCGAGGACGAATACACCCGCTCCTTCACCCATCACAAACCCATCACGGGCTTTATCAAAGGGCCGACTCGCCGATTCAGGATCTGGATTAAAAGTCAAGGCTTTCATATTGGCAAAACCAGCAAAGCCCATTTTAGTGAGCGCTGCGTCGCTACCACCGCACACCATTACATCTGCATCGCCGTATCGGATGGAACGAAGACCAAGGCCGATGGCGTGGGCTGCTGTAGCACAGGCTGAATTGACAGAAAAATTTGGTCCTTTGAGTCCCCAGATGATGGAAACAAAACCAGCAGCTATATCGGGTATCATCATAGGAATGAAAAATGGGCTGACTCTACGATGACCCCGTTTGAACAGCATGTTATGCTGTTCTTCAAATGTATCTAACCCACCAACGCCACTACCAATGATGACACCTATACGGTCGGGGTCCTCATTGTTCATATCCAAACCACTTTGAGCAATCGCATCTTTTGCGGAATGAACAGAGTAGCGAGTAAAAGGATCCATGCGACGGGCTTCTTTAAAATCAACGATATCATCGATTCTCAGCTCATCTTTAACAGCTGCTGCAACAGTGGCATTGTATTTTTCTTCTACCAACCAGTCTTGGGTGGTAACCCCGTTTGTACCTGCTACAAGATTATCCCAGAAGGTGGTAATATCGTTTCCCAGTGGAGAAACAACACCCATGCCAGTGATCACAACACGTTTTTTCATAGTATCCCTTTATAAAAAAAACTGGATTCACCGAGAAGTCAGGCGGTAATGCTTGACTTAACGATGAATCCAGTTGCTATTCAAAAATTGAAAACTAAAACTTATCCAAGCTTGCTATCAATGTATTGAACTGATTTCCCAACTGTTGTAATGGTTTCAGCATCTTCATCTGGAATCTCAATATCAAAAACTTCTTCAAACTGCATAATGAGTTCTACGGTATCCAATGAATCGGCACCTAGATCATCAACAAATGAAGCAGCTTCATTAATCTTAGCAGCATCTACACCTAATTTTTCGACAATGACATCGCGTACTTTTTCGAAAGTTGACATGTTAATTTTTTCTCCTAACGTTCTTTTCTATCCTTGCATGACCAGGCCGCCATCAACATTGAAGACCTGACCTGTGATATATCCAGCTTGTTCAGAACCTAAAAATGCCACCAAATTGGCTACATCTTTTGATTCTCCTATACGACCCAGTGGAATTTGTGCGAACAGTTTTTCCTTCGCATCTTCTGTGATCGCATCAGTCATATCGGTGGCAATATAACCAGGTGCAACAGCATTCACAGTGATTCCTCTGGACCCAATTTCTTTGGCTAAAGACTTTGTAAATCCAATAATACCAGCCTTCGAAGCGGCATAATTAGCCTGACCAGCATTCCCCATTTGACCTACAATTGAAGTTATGTTTATGATACGTCCGCTGCGTAGTTTTAAAAAATTCCGGAGCAGCGCTTGACTCATATTGAACACACTTTTTAAGTTAATGGTCATGACATCATCCCATTGATCTTCTTTCATGCGCATTATGAGGTTGTCTTTGGTGATCCCGGCATTGTTGACCAGAATATCCACGGGACCGAAGGCCTCAATGGAGGCACTTGCCAAAGCTTTGCAATCATTCATGGAAGAGACATCCGCTGCCACACCCAAACATGGATAACCTAAAGCTTCAAATTTTTTTTGTACTCGCTGACAGTCCTCAGCCTTACGACTACTGATGACAATTTTAGCGCCTAGTTTTGCAAGCTCCAGAGCTATTTCGTGGCCAATTCCCCGTGTTGATCCGGTAACAATCGCTACTTTTCCTTGATAATCGATCATATCAGTGCCTCCAATTGTTCAATGGATCCAACCCCACTGATGTTGGTATTTCGTTCAATCCGTTTAATCAAACCCTGTAATACGCGCCCAGGACCAATCTCTACAAATTCATCTGTCCCATCTTTGAGCATGCGACGGACACTATCCTCCCAAAGGACTGGGTTTTCAAGTTGGTCTATTAAACTAGTTTTAATTTTGGTTGAATCTGAAGTGGGTTCTGCGTCCACATTCACAATAATTGGAACGTTTGCTGTGTTGAATGTCGCAGCATCGATCGCTTTTTGTAAAATTGGTTTTGCCGGGGCCATGAGAGGTGAATGAAAAGCACCACTGACATTCAGCGCAACAGCCCTTCGGGCACCAAGATTCTTAGCGATATCCATGGCATAGTGGACAGCATCATGCTCTCCTGAGATTACAATCTGACCAGGTGAGTTAAAATTAGCTGCCTGGACAATACCTCGTTGAGATCCCTGGGTACAAACTTTCTGGATATCCTCACGTGACATATTGAGGATGGCTGCCATAGCACCCGATTGGGTTTCACCTGCTGCCTGCATTCCTTCTGCGCGCACCTTAACGATATTTAGAGCATCCTCAAAGCTGAGTACACCAGCTGCATATAGGGCGGAGTATTCGCCTAAACTATGACCGGCAACTAAATCAAACTTGAAAGTTTTGGGGAGGAGTGAGAAAAAGGCAGCGGAGACTATAAATAGGGCGGGTTGGGTAACCTTTGTTTCGGTCAGGGCTTCTAAAGGTCCATTAAAAGTGATCTCTGCAATATCATAACCCAAAATATCTTTGGCTGTGGCATACATATCTTGGACCGAAGCGTATTTGGCATACGTATTTTGACCCATTCCTACAAACTGTGAAGCTTGTCCTGGAAACACCAATGCACGTTTCATAGACTAAGCCTTTCTTGATGGGCCATAACGCAGTAAGGTACTACCCCATGTATAGCCAGCGCCAAAAGCCGCAAAAAGTACTAAATCACCGTCTTTAATTCGCTTCTCTCTTACAACCTCATCTAAACCGAGAGGTAAAGTGCCGGCGGTGGTATTTCCATACTTATCAATATTAATCAGAACTTGTTCATCAGTGAAACCTGCTTTTCTGGCAGCGACATCGATAATACGTTTGTTCGCCTGATGGGGGATAAAAATGGCGACATCTTCCGCAGCAAAATCATTCTTCTTCAAAACATCAACACTGACCTTGGCCATATCTGTTGAAGCTCTTTTGAAAACGCTACGACCATCTTGCCAGATATAGTGTTCCCGAGCATCTACGGTTTCATGGGTGGCAGGCTTCCGACTTCCACCAGCTTTCATATGCAGGGCATCTGCGCCAGAGCCATCTACATATAACATTTCATCGATGATGCCATAGTTTTCATCTTCTGTAGGTTCTAGTAATACAGCGCCGGCTCCATCACCAAAAAGGATACAAGTGTTACGGTCGGTATAATCCAGAATAGAACTCATGGTATCAACACCAACAATAATAACTTTCTTATGACCTGTTTGTACCAGAGCACTTCCTGACTTTAAGGCGAAAAGAAAACCGGAGCACGCTCCTGAAAGATCATATCCCCAAGCCTTCGTGGCGCCAATTTTCTCTTGAATTAGGGCTGCAGTGGATGGAAAGAGCATATCAGGAGTTACCGTTGCAACGATGATGGCATCAATCTCTTCAGCTTTGACGCCCGTTTCTTTGAGCAATATTTCAATGGCTTTGACACTCATGTCAGAACTGGCTTCGCCTTCAGCGGCGATATGCCGTTCTCGAATTCCCGTGCGGGAGATAATCCATTCATTATTAGTATCGACCAGCTTTTCAAGGTCGAAGTTTGTCATTACCTTTTCGGGTACATAGGAGGCAACTCCGGTAATCGCAGCTTTAATCATTTATAATATCCTGAGGGTTAATGGTGAATAATTTGTTCATCCATCTCAGTATATATAATACTAGATAAGGATGTTGTAATTTCCTGCTCAATAGCGTCAATCAGGTTTGAGTTGACGAGGCGTTGCGCCTCAAATATTGAGTTTTTTATGGCTTTCTCGCTGGAACTCCCGTGGGCGATCAGGGAAATCCCCTTGATACCTAACAAGGGGGAACCACCGTAATTATTGGGGTCAAATATATTGACTAACTCTGTAAATACTGGTTTGATAAGGCGTGCGCCGATCAAACGACTGGGACGATCTAGACGGCTTTTGATCATGCTGAAAAGGGTTTTGAAAGTACTTTCAGCCAATTTCAGACTCACGTTCCCTGTAAAACCATCCGTCACGATAACATCAAATTTATTATTAAAGACATCCCGACCTTCTGCATAGCCGTGAAAATCTATATCTGCAGCTTCGAGCAACCGTTTGGCCTCTTTGACCAATGGGGTGCCCTTTTCAGCTTCCTCCCCAATACTCATGAGAGCAATGCGGGCTGAATCTGATCGAGTCATTTTTTTATAGACAATACTGCCCATAATTCCAAACTGAAGTAAATTTTTAGGTTTGGCCTCGGCAACAGCACCTACATCCAGTAGAAGTGTGGCCCCGTCCTCATGTGGCATAAATGCACCCACTGCAGGTCGATCTACGCCGGGAATCCGCCCCAGTGTTAACAGCGAGTAGGCCATGGTTGCACCCGTATTCCCAGCAGAAATAAAAGCGTCTCCAGCACCGGATTTTACGAGTCCAATACCAACGCGCATCGAAGAATCTTTTTTCTCTTTAAATGATCGGGTGGGGGACTCATCCATGCCAACGACTTGTGAGGCATGTTGAATATGTAAGCGAGGACTGGTAAAGGATCGTGATTGAAGTTCTTGTCGAATAACATCTTCCTGGCCTACCAGGATAACGTCGCCCACACTTTTAGGGTCATTCAGATATTGAATGGCGCCTTCTATATTGATAAAAGGGGCGTTATCGCCCCCCATACTATCAACCACAATTTTCATTGATGCAATCAGACCTCTTTAGGAATGATAACCTGTTTGCCTTTGTAATATCCACAATGGGGACATACACGATGTGGTAATTTTGGTTCACTGCAATTTGAGCAAGTGATTAGACCGGCTAGAGTTGCCTTCCAATGTGTCCGACGTTTATCTCTTCTGGCCCGTGAGGTTTTTCTTTTTGGTACAGCCACGAGTTAATATCTCCTATTCATTGAACATGTCTTTTAGCTTAGCCCAACGGTCGTCCGTTTCCACTTGAGGTTGAATACTTTCCTGAAGCGCCTTAGCGGCATCACATTCAGGTCCACACACGTGTGAAATAGGAATTGCCAACAAGATAGAATCATATACAATTGGGTATAGATCAAAATCAGTCTGGTGTCCGGGAACAAGAAACATATCCTCACTCTCAGAATCATCCAGTTGTTTGGAATCATAAGTCAAGATGATCTCAAAGTCACTCGTCAAGGTGTCTTCAAACTCTTCCATCCCTGCCTCGCAAATAAATTTACCAGTACAGGATAATGTTCCATGTAGATAAAAATTTTGGATCTGACGATCTATACGCAACCTAAGCTCCAGGTGGATTGGTTTCCACTGAATGTGCTTATCTTGTTGCAGTTGTGCCACGCTGTCAAAAACCTGCTCTGATCTGCCTTTCGGCACTGTGTTCAAACTTAACTTCATTGTCAAAGCCGCGCAATATAGACGGGAGTTATTCGCATGTCAAACGTTTGATGACTGTGAAAGAGGGGCCAGTCAGAAGTCATTTTCAACTGGTTGATGCTCCAGCGCAGTCTCTTTCCATCATTCCGAGGGGAGTCGAGGGATAATAAATTTTTGAGCTGGCACTTGAGTATTGAGATAAAACAATCCTGTTGTTTTCCAATTTTACAGTTTAGCTGAAATTTATATCCCTCGACCCTGCTCGGGATGACGGACTTATAATTTCTATCATTAATCATCATGGTTGCATCATTCCTTCAATTTCATTGATGGTTTTTGGAATCGAAGCACTCAAAACACGGTATCCCTTGGGTGTCACCAAAATATCATCTTCAATCCGTATACCAATATTCCACCATTTAGGGTCAATATCTGCATGCTCAGAGATATAGATGCCGGGCTCAACCGTTAGGACCATCCCTGATTTTAAAACATGTGCCTGTCCAGCAACATCTACATAGCCACCGGCATCATGGACATCCAGACCGAGCCAATGAGAGGTGCCGTGCATGAAAAATTTGCGGTAGGCGCGCTCTTTTATCAAAACTTTTGGATCACCACTCAGAAGACCGAGCTCAACCAGTCCTTCAGTCACTACTTCAACTGCAACATTGTGAGGCTCTCTGAAGGCGATTCCTGGTTTAACACTTTCGATGGCAGCAACTTGAGCATCAAGCACTAACTGATAAATCAGTCGTTGTTCTTCTGAGAAAGTGCCACTGATAGGTACCGTGCGGCTGATATCTGCAGAATAATAATCCCATTCCGCTCCGACATCCATAAGCAAAAGGTCCCCTGGGTTCAGTGACCCAGCGTGATCTTCATAGTGGAGGTACGTTGCATTTTTACCTGCGCCTACGATGGAGGGAAAACCCAGTCGTTTTGCCCCTCTCTTTTTGAATCCATATTCAATTTCAGCCTGAGCTTCATATTCATAACTTAATGATGGGATCAATTTGAGGGCGTCTGCTAAAGATTCGCCTGTTATATCTATGGCTCTCTCCAGGGCATTGATTTCTGTTTCTGATTTAATGAGTCGATGTGCCTTCAGTAAAACACTGGCTTCCTGGATTGTGTGAGGGTGGCGTCGAACTTGCTTAAACCGTTTATCAAAAACTGATTGAAATTCCAAATCGCTCCCATAGGAAATGACCAGGCGATCATAACCAGAGGTCACTTGTCCCAGATGATCAAAAAAATCAGCATAGGCAAAAGTTGTATCCACATGTGGAAGAGCGGCAGCGGTTTCAAGACCTTCACGGGGTCCTGTCCAAACTTCCATTTTAAGATTCCGGGGGGTGACAAAAAAAGTCACTTCTGCTGCATCGGAGCCCTCTGGCTGGGGTGTTAGTACAAGAATTCCATGGGGATCTGACCAGTCTGTGAGATAAATAAAGTCTGAATCTTGTCGATACTGGAAGTTAACATCATTGTTGCGTTCGATTTCTGGGGCTGAATGCAGAATTGCACAAGCATTTAGATCACGCAACTCATTGAGGAGGATGGACCTCCGCCGAGCAAATTCATCAGTAGGTAGCGCTCCAGATTTAGACATCCCCTGTAGAAGGCTAATTCCGGTTATTAATAGTATTATATATAATACATATTTAGGCATCCCAAATAGTCCTATTCAATAATCTGATATTTTGAGCGGGCAACTTTTACAGGAACTGCATTAAAATGCCACCATTCAATCGAGATTGATTGGAAACCAGCCGAAGTCATTACCTCTCTTAAAAGTTTTCGATTTTCAAATTGTGTATCGCTGAGTTGGCCGTTGGCGAGGAAATACTCCTCATGACGGGGTTGAGCAAGTTTTCCGAAATAGTCAAAGGCCGTTCCCATATCCAAGGGCATGCCTGCTTTACTTGCCAGGGTCAGGTCAACAGCTGATCCGAAATTATGAACTGAGCCTCGATCTGGATTGGCAACATAATCTTCCGTGGTAGTACCTGCCACCAGAGCCCACATTTTCCTCTGTACCGATCGGGGACGGGCGCCATCATAAACCAGGAGGGTGAGTTCTGGATGTTTTGTTGTCAATATCCTTTGGGCAGCTGCAAGTTTGGCAGCTGCTTCTGGCTGCAAATAACAGTCTTCTAGATCACCATAGGTGTCGGCATCGAGAAAGTTGTCTATTGTGGAATATTTGAGATCAACCAAAATATCAGGGGCGATTGAATGAATATTGACTAAGCCCTGATCCAGAAGTTGTTTTTCCAGGGTAATTGTTAATTTTTCATTCTGAGCCTGGACAAAAATCGCCAGACTTAGGAGCAGTAATGTGGCTTTGATCAGATTTCTATTTTTCATGGGGCGAAGATAGTGTGATGCCCCCCGTTCTGCCCAACAATAAATTTTTACGGAAAGACTTGTGGCCCACCTAACGGTCAGGTGTGAATCTCTTATTGAAGTTCTCTCTCACTTGCGAGAATGACTTCTCGAAATTCAGATGATGGAGCCGGAATCAGCTAAAAATCAAAATATGATAGACCTTAACAGTTAATAATAAGCACGTGTTTTGTTTTTGGCGAGTAGTTTTGGATGAGGGAGGACAATGCTTTTAACAAAATAAACAACATTGATCCTTTATCGTTAACCCTTTTGGCATACACTTTGTAAATACAGTATTTCAGAATACTGAAAAATGAATATACTACAAAATCATAAAGACCATCCAGAAAGCCTCTCAGGAGAGGAAATGTTTTCGCCCCGTGAGGTTTCCCAAATGTTGAATACCTCAGTGGAGACACTTAGACTCTATGAGCGGGAAGGACTCTTTGTCCCTTATAAGTTATCCTCTGGTCACCGCCGTTTTACAGAAGCAGATGTAGAGTGGATCAAATGCATCCAGAGACAGATTCATGAGAACAAACTCAATTTCGCTGGAATCAGGTATTTGCTCTCGTTGTTACCCTGTTATGAGATGAAACCCTGTTGTCTGGAAGATAAGGCATCTTGCCCTGCCGGTTCGAAAAGTTGTCGTCCTTGCTGGGATTTTGAAGATACTCCCTGTCGAGAAAAGGGCGAAAACTGTAGAACCTGTGTGGTCTACCAACAAGTTTTAAATGTCGACAACCTAAAAGAAATACTTCAGGTGAAATTTAAATGCGACTGATACAAAAAATTCTAATAGCCAGTTTGCTGGTCTTCAGCACAATGTTTTGGAGTTGTGATGCCATAAACCCTGTGGATGAGGGTGATCTTGTCGACTACAGTTGCGAAGGTTGTCATACCAACAAAGGAACCCTGGCTGGGATTATTGATGATCTGGTTCTTGATCCCCCAGAGGAAGGCCATGAGGCGCCTGGCTGAGGCGGCGGAGCAGTGCCGTTGGCACTATCGGAAAAGGTGTGGATCAGGTTGAACGCAATTCGTGGTGTTGAATCTTATGCTGATATCGACCCAACCCATGCAGCTATTGGTTGTACCGGTTGTCATGGAGGTGTTTCACCCGTGGATGCGGCTGATGATACATCAGCTTATAATGCTGCCCATAGTGGGGTTCTGCGCGACCCTTCCGCCATTGGTGAAGAAGGTTGCAGTGGGGGTATGTGTCATGCCGATATCGTTCGGAGAAATGAAACCAGCATCCATAGTAATCTGTGGGGCGAAAAAGCGCATGTTGCTTTAAGAACCGGATATGAGACTTTTGAAGAATGCCCTGCTGACGTGAGGGATGCCTTTACAGCTGATTGTTCAGGATGTCACACAACCTGTGGTCAATGTCACGTGAGTCGACCCAATACAGCAGGTGGCGGTTTTGTTAATCAAAACGTTGGCCATAGCCACGAGTTTATCCGCACACCTGATGAAGCAAATATTTGTACCGCCTGTCATGGTTCCCGTGTAGGGGATGACTGGAATGCCAACCAGGATCGTGTCCCTGGGAATGTTCCAGATGTTCACAATGATTTTGGTTATTCCTGCTTGGATTGTCATCAGGAAGATATGCACGGTGATGGGGCTTCAGATGCAGAACTTACTTCTCGCTATCAAGTCGCTGACTTACCTCAATGTATCGATTGCCACGAAGTGGATCGGGATGATAACGCCTTCCATCAACAGCATTGGCCCAACTCAAATGGCAGTGATGGTGCTGACCTCGCCTGCTTTGTCTGCCATTCCCAACAGTATAATAATTGTAACACCTGTCATGCTGGTGAGTGGACTCATGAATATGCATCGGATAATTCAATGCCATATCGCGTCTATGCTCAATTTAAAATAGGCTTAAATCCATATTATAAAGAAGCCGGCCATCCTCATGAAAAGGCTGCTTGGATTACAGTACGACACGTACCTGTCTCTCCCGATGCTTACGAACCTTGGGGAATCAATGCCATGCCTAACTACGATGTTATGGAAACCTGGAAATATACCAGTCCTCACAACATCCAACGCTGGACTAACAGGACACTGGTTGACTCGGTTTGGGCTGATACTTCAGCTCAGATATACACTGATTTGACCTGCTCAGATAATTGTCACATGCATGATGATTCAGATGATGATCATACCATTGTCAATCTCGATCTGTATCTGACAAATGAAAATCTTAAGAACGACATTACTGATGATAATCTCAGTGGTGAATTGGATGCAAACATTCGTACAAGCCTGGGTGATGGTTCATGCTATTTCTCGGCTTGTCATAATAACTAACACATGCAAGTTCAAAAAAACCGCAAGGAGGTAAAAATGAAACTTGATTGGAGACTCGTTTTAGTTTTAGTGATGTCACTGGGGCTAATGGTGGGATGTACAGATGATGATGAAGAGATTGTACCAGTAGGGACGTTTGATGATGTATCTACTTACATGACCGATAACGGTCTAGATCTACCCGCATTGTTGATTGACTGGGTAATCCCAGCTGATTTAGTTGTAGACGCAACAGATGGGAGTGTACCGGATTATACTGTACTTGATATCCGTGGCGTTGATGATTTCGCTGCTGGTCATATTAGTGGTGCGATTAACACAACACTTGGTGATATCCTGACAGCTGCTGAAGGCAATGCTGCTGGAACTAATGGCTACTTGGTCGTTTGTGTTACCGGTCAGACTGCTGGACATGCTGTGATGGCACTCCGTCTTATGGGTTATGAAGCAAAAGTTCTGAAGTTTGGATTCTCTGGCTGGAACACTGCTTTTGAAGGTCCTTGGGCCGGCGCTACAGGAAACCGTGGAATGGATCATGCAAACTGGGTGACTACAGCCGATCCAGGCCGTGGCAGCTATGATTATCCTGCATGGGAATCAACCACCACTGAAGGTGCAGCACTTCTGGTAGAACGTGTAGAAACCATGCTTGCTGGCGGTTTTAAAGCCATCCTTGGTCACACAGATGCAACTAGTGTTTTAGAAGCTCCTGCCAATTACCAGATTTTTAATTTCTGGACAATGGATGAATATACCACCTTTGGTCATTTTGATGGTGCCGTTCAATTGAATCCTATTTCAATCACTGACGACGAAATTTCAGCTATCGATCCTGATATGCAAGGTGCAATGTATTGTTTCACCGGTCAAACCTCATCCATGGTTACAGCTTGGTTGAATGTACTGGGTTATGATATGTCCAGCATCTTGTTTGGTGTCAATGCATTGAATTATGATGAACTGTATGCCGCTGGGAAACCAACCTGGCACGGTGCTGCAGACTACATGTACGAAGAAGGTTAAGTTAAGAAACTTTAGCTTATCTTGACCTACGTAATTAAATACGTATCTATGAAAGGGAGCCGGATTTTATTCGGCTCCCTCTTCTTGTTAAACATTTGTTATGGACAACTAACATTTCCTGATACGCCCAACCCTCACGGTAATGATCGATGTTCAGCCTGTCATTTTGAGCAGGGAGAACCAAAAAAAAATAATTTTAATCCAGCCGCCTGTGATGCT
>Ga0307989_1000168_pt1 | contig 48116 bp, 41 predicted proteins | sample EllFjometagen185_FD_203164 | JGI IMG/M metagenome (GOLD analysis project Ga0307989, IMG submission 203164) | Marine microbial communities from Ellis Fjord, Antarctic Ocean - #185 | ecosystem: Environmental > Aquatic > Marine > Unclassified | place: Southern Ocean | collected 2014-10-08 | reverse complement strand
CGGCAACCGCAACCATGGCGTTAAAAGATGACAGATGGACCCAGACAAGAACAAAAGAACTGCCTCCTGAAAATGATTTTTCAGGACAGGCTCCAAAGATTGGTGTCTGGGTCTGTAATTGCGGTATCAATATTGGTGGCATTGCAGATGTTCCGGCAGTAAGAGATTATGCAGCTACATTGCCCTTTGTGACCCATGTTGAAGATAAATTGTTTACCTGTTCCCAGGATTCCCAGGATCATATGAAGCAGATGATTGTAGAACACAAGCTTAACAGAATTGTTGTGGCAGCCTGTTCTCCAAGAACCCATGAACCTTTGTTCCAGGAAACCATCCGGGATGCGGGTTTGAACAAATATCTCTTTGAAATGGCCAATATCCGGGATCAGAACACCTGGGTTCATATGAATGAACCGGAAAAAGCCACTGAAAAAGCAAAAGATCTGGTTCGCATGGCCGTGGCAAAAGCAGCATTTATAGAGCCTTTGCATCAGGTCAGCCTGGATATTCAAAAGTCGCTCATCGTTGTTGGTGGTGGTGTGGCCGGGATGGAAGCAGCACTTGGCGCAGCCAGTCAAGGAGTTGAGGTTCATCTGATTGAAAAAACAGGAACACTTGGTGGTATCGCAAGACACCTGAACGCCACCTGGAAGGGAGAAGCGATTCAGGATTATCTTGAGGATCTAATTGCAAAGACCAAAGCCAATGAGTCCATAGAACTATATCTTGATACAGAGGTTCAGGGAACCACAGGCTCAATGGGGAATTTTGTGACAACCATTGCGAAAAATGGTGATGATAATCTGATTCCTATTGAACATGGTGCTGTCATTCTTGCAACAGGAGGTATGGAATATAAACCCGATGAATACCTCTATGGAGAAGAACCAAATGTGCTCACCCATCTTGAAATGGATGCGGCGCTCAGGGAAGAAGATGAAAGAATTGACAAGGCAAAAGCTGTCGTCTTTGTCCAGTGTGTCGGTTCAAGGAATGAGGAAAATCCCTATTGCAGCAAGGTCTGCTGTACACATAGCCTTAAGAGCGCACTTGCGCTTAAGAAAAAAGATAAAAGAAAACGGGTTTATGTGGTCTACAGGGATATTCGATCCTATGGTTTCAGGGAAGATCTTTATAAAGAAGCCAGGGAACTTGGTGTATTGTTTATCCGGTACGATCTTGAAAAGATGCCGACGATTAGAAAAAATGCCAATGGTGATCTTGAATTCACCATAATTGATCATGTTCTCCAGATGCCGGTGAAGATAAATCCAGACCTGGTGGTCCTTGCATCGGGTGTTGTTCCCGGAGATAACAAAAAATTATTTGAAAAGTTCAAGGTGCCTACAAATGCTGAAGGCTTCCTTGTAGAAGCCCATGCAAAACTTCGACCCGTTGATTTTGCATCTGACGGGCTGTTTGTGGCAGGTCTTGCCCATTATCCCAAACCCCTGGAAGAAAGCATAGCCCAGGCAAGGGCCGCTGTTGCCCGTGCCATGACAATACTTTCAAGGGATTCATTGATGGTGGGTGGTGTTGTGGCAGAAGTCACCCGTGAAAAGTGTGCAGTATGCCTGACCTGTGTTCGAACATGTCCTTATGGAATACCCTTTATCCATGCTGATGGATATGCCCAGATTGATGCAGTTGAATGTCATGGGTGCGGTGCCTGTGTGGCAGAGTGTCCGGGTAAGGCCATTAAATTGAACCATTTTACAGATCAGCAGATTTTGGCAAAGACAGATGCTCTTTTTGAAAAAGCGTAAATAAAATATAGCCGGGGTCAGGCTTGCATAGTTGCGTTATTGAGTCTAATAACGCAACTATGCAAGCCTGACCCCAAAAATGACCCAGAAACGGAGGTTAATAATGACCCAAGAATTTGAACCCAGGATAATCGCTTTTTGCTGTCAATACTGAGCGTATGCAGCCGGGGACCTGGCAGGTTCCATGCGACTCTCCTATCCTGCAGATGTCAAAATCATTCAGGTGCCATGCACGGGCAGGGTGGATATCCTCCATCTTTTAAATGCCATTAAGGATGGAGCAGACGGTGTATATGTGGCAGGATGTCTTGAGGGAGAATGTCACTATTTGGAAGGCAATCTTAAGGCCAGAAAAAAAGTGGAATACGTGAAAAAAACGTTGATCGAGCTGGGCATAGAACCGGAAAGAGTGGAGATGTATAATCTTTCTTCAGCACAGGGTGCACGGTTTGCCGAGATTGCCAGAGAAGTGGTGGGAATTATAAGGGGTCTCGGACCGACTCCCGTGAAAAGTGACACTGCGGCATAGGTAAAGATAATAATTAATTAACTATGCTGGAAAGCAAATCTTCCGGCATAGCTTAAAAAAAATAGAGGTGAATCATGATAGTAGCAGATCGGAAGTCTCTTCAAGAGATTTTAGCGATGGTAGAAGACAATAAAAAAATTCTCATCTCCGGGTGCAAAGGGTGCGTTACTGTCTGCAATGTAGGTGGTTTAAAAGAGGTTGAGATATTGGCATCTTCAATGGAAATCGCCAGGAAAAAACAGGGAAAGGACATTGACATAGATATTAATGTTCTGGAAAGACAATGCGACACTGAATATGTGGCAGGGATCAGTGAAACTGTGGGTGACTATGAAGCAGTGATCTCGCTTGCATGCGGGGTCGGCCCCCAGTTTTTATCTGAAATGTACAAAGACCAGACATTTTATCCAGGTGTCAACACCACCTTTTTTGGTGGTGCCACCCAGCATGGGATCTGGGAAGAACGATGTGCCGGTTGCGGTACCTGTATCATTCATGAGTTTGGCGGGCATTGCCCTGTGGCAAGGTGCGCTAAAAGCCTTTTGCATGGCCCCTGCGGCGGATCATCCAATGGCAAATGTGAAATCAGTACGGATACCGAGTGCATATGGGACACCATTGTCAGAAAGAAAATGGATACAGGTCGCTTAGATGATCTGCTGGGTATAAGAGGTCTAAAAGACTGGCAGACAGCCAGGGACGGCGGCCCCAGGAGAAGTATCAGGGAAGAACTGGTTAAGGGAAATATATAAAAAAATAAGGAGAGAACCAAAATGAGTGAGCTCAAATCAGGCAGTAATCTTGAAAAGGTTCTGACAGCCGGTCATTTTGCATTTACAGGAGAATGCGGACCACCAAAAGGTGCGAATGTCGAGCATTTGATAGAAAAATTTAAATTTCTGAAGGGAAATGTAGATGCAGTTAATGTTACTGACAACCAGACAGCAGTTGTGAGAATGTCTTCTCTTGCCGCATCTAAGCTTATGGTGGATGAGGGGCTTGAGCCCAATTTCCAGATGGTGTGCAGGGATAGAAACCGTCTGGCCATGATGAGTGATATCCTGGGTGCCCATGCCTTAGGTATTAGAAATATGCTATGCCTTTCCGGTGATCACCAGACCTTTGGCAATCATCCCCAGGCAAAAAATGTTCATGATATAGATTCCATGCAGTTGATCGCTTTGGTAAAGAAAATGCGGGATGAGGGAAAATTCATGAACGATGATGACATTGATGTCCCACCCAAAATGTTTATTGGTGCAGCATGCAATCCCTTTGCAGATCCTTATGAGTTCAGGGTGTACAGGCTTGCCAACAAAATTACGGCTGGAGCGGATTTTATCCAGACTCAGTGTATTTTTAACATGGACAAGTTCAGGGATTTTATGAAAAAGGTCGTTGACATGGGGCTCCATGAAAAATGCTATATCCTGGCAGGGGTCACACCGATGAAAAATGCCGGCATGGCCAATTTTATGTCAAAATTCGTACCGGGGATGGATATTCCCGATTCCTTGATCAAGCGTCTCAAAGGCGTGGATAAAAAAGAGCAGTCTGAAGAGGGCATCAAATTCGCCCTGGAACAGGTGGAAGAATTTAAACAAATGGAAGGGGTTGCAGGTGTTCACATGATGGCAATTGAATGGGAGCACAAGGTGCCTGAAATTGCTGAGCGGGCAGGAGTTTTGCCCAGACCTGTTTTTTAATTTTTTTTAAAGTATAAATTTAAGGTATAAAAAGGAAGGCCCGGATAAAATAAATTTTCCAGGCCTTCCTTACCTATTTCTCTGCTTGTATTTCTACCAATACGGCATGGCGTCTTTGAAAACACCTGCTAACTTTTTTGTGCCTTCCATTTTTCAAAGGCGATAATTGCTGCCCCCAAGGCACCCACTATATCCGGTGATTCAGGTGTGTTTATTCGTTCAAGTTTCATGCTTTCGGCAATGGCTTTGACAACGCCTTTGTTTCGGGCCACGCCGCCGGACATGGAGACGGTAAGTCCCTCAATATTTTTGGCCACTCTTTTAACAAGGGAAGTTGTCCTTGCCGCAATGGCACGGTTAAGTCCTTTTGCAATTTCTTTTTGTTCGGTTCCATCAGCAATCAGGGAAACCACTTCACTTTCTGCAAATACGGTACACATGGAGCTTAAAACAAGATCGCTTGTGGCATCTTTATCCAGATCTCCCAATTGGTTTATATCCACTTCAAGAGCTCTTGCCATGGCTTCCAGGAATCTGCCGGTTCCTGCTGCACATTTATCATTCATGGCAAAATCAACGACATTCCCCTTCGCATCAAGGCAAAGGGCTTTGCTGTCCTGCCCCCCGATATCTATTAGTATCCGTGTCTCCGGGATCATATGCTTTATCCCCTTTGCATGGCAGGTGATCTCTGTTACCGCTCCATCTCTTTCCTTGACGCGGGTTCTACCATAGCCCGTGGAAATAATGAATCGGATATCCTTTTCCATGATTCCGGCTGCATCAAGGACATTTTTTTTTGCCTGGGCAATGGATTCAATATTTTTTGCGCCTGTTGGGATGACTGATGAAGACAATATGTTTTTTTCTTCATCAATGATGACAGCATCACAGGAAAGGCTGCCGATATCAATACCAAGGAAAAACATTGGATTTTCTCCTAAATCAAAGTTTAAAATAGTTTTTTTTTACGAAAGCATTTCCATGAAAGCTTCTACACGGGTTTCTATCTGGCCTTTGGCAAGATTTCGTGAATCCACGCAGTCTATTTCAAGGTTGAGGACGGGTACATCAATGTCTCGGAGTCCTTTTGAAATCAGTCCTCTTGCCCCTGTCCCCTGGCGGCATCCCCAATGACAGGGATTAATGGCCCCATCAATTTGATAGTCTTTTGCAAGGTTTTGCATGTTTTTTATCCGCTGGGACGTATCCATGCTAAAGGGGATTGAAATCATTCTCTTTGCAATGCTCTCAAAAGGGTTGTCAGGATCCATGGGTTCCCATGTAACCGTATTGAGCTCATCAATTACAATTTTTGCACCCATATCATCAAGCATTTTGTCTAATGGAAAAGGATATTGAATCCTGTTCTGTATCCATATGAGCCTTGTTTTTTCTTTTGAAGCATGATGCCGGCCCGTTTCAATGCGTTGATTTAATTCATCCTTAAATGCCTGGCAGATATCAACCCCTTCTTTGGTGCCCATCAAAAGCGTCATTACAACACCAAAATCCCTTAACAGCCTGTTATCGACAGGAGAAGGTTTTGTCATAGCCAGCTTATAAATATCTTTTAAAAGCTGGCTGGAGTGATTAAAATTCTCCAGAGCAAGACCCAGTTTTTCTTTTGACAGCGGTTTTTTTGTATGGGCTGAAATAAAATGTGTCAATTCTTCAATTTGGCTGGAGAGAAATTTTATGGCATCTTTTGAGTAATTCTGGGGTACGTTTAAAATGAAAAAATCTTTTTTATACTGGTTTGCAAAATTTTCCATAACGGCAAGACCGGCAGTACAGGGGCTGCTGGTTCCTATTATAAAATCAGGTTCCGGCATGGCATTTTTTAAAACCGCTCCCATGACCGCCCTGTGATAGGCACATGAATCTGTTGCAAATCCGGCATCTTCAGCATCTTCAAAGAAAAAACCTGCTGTCTGAGTGGAGGCTAACATGGCACCGACAAATTCAACAAAACAGGAGGTGACTCCCATGGAACTTAAAAGATCAAAGGGAGCTGTGACGCCGCACCAGGCAATGGTTTCATTTTTGGAATATAGTTTTCTACCAAGTCTGGATAGTTCAAGAACGTATTTTTTTCTTGCATTAATGCCTTCCGGATCCTGATTGAGTTTGTCTTTTATTCCTTTTACAGTATTATCAAAATGTTCATACATCATAATTATACCTCCAACATTTCGGTGAATGCTTCTATTCTTGTCTGCTGCTGTCCCATGGACCCTGTTGTGCAGTCTCCTTCCAGCATGAGGAAGGGGATGGATTCTTTTTGAAGTGCCTGTCTGATCATGGGAATCCTTGCAAGATAGGGATCGCAGAATTTTAAGGTAAACCCGATGACCCCTTTTGCATTGGTTTGTTTTGCCCTCTCAACAATCCTCTGGGCGATGCTGCCGGGCATGGTAGTGTCCATTGTTCTGGCACAGGGGGTCTGCTTAAGATATGAGTCAGCCAGGGATCTGAAGATATTATTATCCGGTCCTTGTTCCACCTGTGTAACAAATCGCGATGAAGTACAAAAATCAGTGCCGGCCACCTGCACATTCCACTCTTCAAAAAGATCATACACCTTTGGATCAAACAAAAGATTTCCAAAAACGAATATAGGAGCTGTAAGGGATTTGCAGGGATTTTCAGGCTCAATTTTGCTTTTTGCCATGGCAAGGGCTTCATCTATTGACTGTGTGGCAGCCGTATTGATGATTTGTTGAAGTGAGGAAGCATATCCTGGAAAGAAATTTTGCGTCATTTTTTCTTCAATTTTTTTAATTGAGTCAGCAAGAAGGTTCCATTGGGAGATTTTCTCTTTTATTTTCTGGGATATTATTTCTGGCTCAAGGGTTTCATCGTTCCATTTGAAAAGGGTTCTGGAAAGTCGCTCATACTCTTTTGAAAGAAAATCAAGGCTTAAGCTGTTCATCTCGGAAGGCAGGTCGATAAGGATGATTTTATCATCAGGCCTTGCCACCTGCCAGGCATCTGCCAGACGCCGCATGGTATCGCAGGAGTTAATAAAGACCATCCCTTCAAGTTCCGGCAGATCATTTTCAAGGGCCCGGTCAAGAACTTTTTTGACATGGGGGCATAAATTATCATGAAGCAGGTGTCCTGCCTGGTCAGGGGCTTTTGTTTCAGGAAAAATCCTGTAAGGAGAAAATCCCGCAGCTTCGATCAAAGGGACAGGTGTATAAGCACAAGTAAATCCTATTTTTTTTTTCATTTTGCATCCTCCTTTCCGCAATTTAAAAGAATGGTGTGAAGTACATTTTTTGTGGTTTCAATATCTTTTTTTGAAATAGAAGAAAAAACTTTATCCAGGGTATCAGATAAAACCTTAGTTGATGAAACTTCTGCATCAACACCAGCCTTTGTTAAGATAATCCTGCTTGCGCGTCTGTCATTGGGATCAGGCTCTCGTTTTACCAGGCCATCTCTTTCCATGCGATCTAAAAGTCCGGTCATTGTGGATGGTTCAAGCCCTGCTCTTTTGCCAAGTTCATTAGCCTTAAGGCCATCTTCATCCCACAAGGCCAAAAGGACACCAAGATAAGCCGGCTTTATTGTGCTGACGCTTTCATTGATAAATCCTTTTTTCAAATGGGATGTAACGGCCAGTGTTGCCCTGGAAATCAAGTAATAAGGACAATCAGGCGGAAGCGGAAAATTCATTTTTTTATCCTTTTTCGTATAATATTTATACGAATTATACGTATGCGTAATATATTGTCAAGTACTATTTTCGAAATGCCTGGTCAACAACATTTATTTAAGTTTTTCATGCTCCAGTAAATTTAAAAATCCTTCCCTGGAATATTGCTTGACCCAGGACCATTGAAGTTCAGCGGCACATATTATACCATTTTTTTGGCCATATGGGCCTTCATAAACGCCATCAGGAAGGTCCAGTGATCTGAATTTGGCATGGTGGAGATGATCAGGGGAATAAAGTCACAGCGGTTCACCCGTTCTACTGCTGCCTTAAAATTCAGGTCAAACACCCAGCTGATCTGGAGCAATTTCAAATCATTCACTGATTGAACCTGCTGATTGTCAATTAATTCCTCGTTTAGAACCCGTTCAACAAGGCGCTTGGAAATCAGGCCGTCATCTGGGAGATTGTGGGTAAGATACCCGTTTTCCCCAGGATCGGCTCCAAGATAATTTTGAGTGACCACATGAAAAATATCCAACTTGTCTGCGTCCCGCAATAGTCGGGTCAAAAAAAGGGTATCCCCATCCATTTCCAGGGGCAGATGATAGGAATTGTGCAGGGCAATGGACCGGACAATCTGTTTTTTTTCTCGCGTTGGCCAGGACGCCAAAAGCCTGTGTTCCCGGATCACGCCCACCCCCAAAGCCCCATGGTTCTTTGAAGCATGATCATAAAAAGTGCCATAGGTCTCAAATTGACTGAACCGCCCAATATCATGGAGCAGGGCCGCAGCCTTTGCCAGTCGCATCCGTTGAGGGGAAAGCCCCAGCTTTTCTCCCAGAAAGACGATGTTTTCAACCACCCGCACCGTATGGTTTTTTTTTGTCACATGGGGATGGGCATTGACTGCCCGGTTGATAAACCCTGTGGTGTAATAATCAAAAAAAACCACCAAAGCCTTATAATCCTTATCTGTCATTTCCCGGACAGTTTCCTTTATATTTCCCGGTTCAACCCCTTGTTTGTTTCCCCTTGCAATGGAGAAAAATATATTCCCGAATCTCTCATGTCAAGTAATTCAGATCAAATTAGAGGCGAACTTCAATTATAATTCATGGATGGCGTCGCTTTTAAATGGAGTGTCCCCACCCGGTAAAGGGTAGTCCTTACCATGATGGAATGGACAACTCTATCTCCAATAAAAATTAATCACCGCTTATTTGGTATGATTTTGTATTTTCCCATAAAGTTGAATTATATTTTTTGACCTGTGATTTTTATGATGCATTAATTAGAACAATAGTATTTTAATTGGGTTATGCTATTTTTAAATAAAATTGATTTATTCAAACAAAACGCAATTCAATTTGTAATGCCATACTTTTGTATTTTCATTTCAGCTAGTTCAGCAAAGCCACCATTCGGAAATTTTTTTAAATAAAGTTCAAACGCTTTGCTGTCATTTGAATCCTTTATTGATTCCCAAAACAACAACTCGTAGGAGCTTGTATTTAATTCCTTAGCGGGGATGATTTGTTTTGCAATATTTTCCTTTTTTGGATTGGTGTTAAAATAAAAACCACCCATCAATGATGAAGTCTCCCACGGGACTTGTGCGCTTGATGTTTCAGATACAACTGCAACCCTTACATTTTTAAAAACTTCTTCTATTTTTAAACCAGGTTTTTTAATATTTTGAATCAAATGTTTTGTATAGACACCATTTCTACCTTCACCGTCTGCAGCGAGAGAACCTGGAGCAGTTGCATATGCTATCAATGATCCTTTGGGAGCATCCATCTTTGCAAGACCAGATGTAGAAGATCTAAAACTCCTTGCAAAAGGGTTATTTCTGCAAGCATCCAAAATCACGATGTTTAAACTATTTTCTGCATCTTCCATTTTTGCTAACACAAGCCCAGCATCCACTGTTTCATACTTGACATCCCCTTGAGTTTCAATTATGGCATCAGTGGGAATGAGGTAATTTCTTCCTTTTATCTGTATTCCGTGGCCAGCAAAATAAAAAAGCCCAACGCCTCCCTTGCTAAGGGTTTGGCCAAATCGTCTTATGGCATGTTCCATGTTTTTTTGATTCACATTTGTCTTTAAAGTAACTTTAAAGCCTTTCTCTTTGAGTAAGGAAGCCATATCGGTTGCATCATTTACCGGATTTTTTAGGTTACCGGATTTATAATTATTATTACCTATCAATAGGGCAGTGCGGATCAATCCATCACCACTTTGATTGGGATTAAATTGCTTATTTACCGGCTCATTTCCCTTGTATATATTTTTTGAGGTTTTCGCTTCAATCGAAACTTTGATTTTTTCTAAATTAAATGTATCTGTGATATCGTGAGTAAAATAATATCGTTTTGAAGTTTTCTCATACCCCACTTTTCTTATATCTATATTACAAGATTTTTGTTCTATCTTTAAATCTAAAGGTGTCGTTCCTTTATAGATTCCTTCTTTATAGACACGTGCTGCAGATGGGGTTGAATTGATTGACAGTTTAAAATGCTCTATTTTTTTAACTCTATCCTGAGTTGGGGCTATACTCTCTGCAATTTTATCTGACCCCTCAATGTAGCTATCTAATACTACTCCATCTCTCCAACTGAATTCAGATTTTATTATCGTCTTTACTTTTGGTGAATACCAATATGTAAATATCAAATTCGAGTTTCCAGCAAAATCCATATTAGTCTGTTCTCCAACAATTTTAAAAGTTTCAAACGAACCAGCTGGAACTGCTATTTTTTCAACGCTTTCCACTTTTAAATGTTCCCTGTAATGGTTGTATGCTCCTTTAACTGATTTTGAACGAAAGCTCTGAACCCATTTTTTCCCAACACTTAAAGGGAAATCAAGGTCTTTTTTAAGGGAATATGTGGATCGTATTTTTTCTTTTCCTGTTGATGGGGAAATTGTTTTTACTATTTGATATTTATTATTATACCCATAGTGAATAAATTTTACTTTGCCTTTTGATATTGCTTTTCTCTCCAAGATGAAACTGCCATCCTGATTTGCCTCAATAACCTTATAGGTAATTTTGCCCAAGTTATTTTTAGGCTTATGGAATAGCCCTTTTTTCTTTTCTACCACTTTATAAACTGCTGTATCACCTACGACCATTTTAGGCATCGTAGCAGTAGTTTGAGAATAAGATTGAAAAGTTAATATTAGATTTAAAAATAAGAGAACACCAAGTGATGAGGTAAAAGAGATTATCTTTTTCATTAGGAACTCCTTTCGTTTTTGGCGAAAATAACATTTTCACCACCGCATTACCACATTTTTTTGGGGGAGGCTATCTAAACCTTAAAATAAGTACTCTTTTAATCCAATTTATATATCAACCCTCAATATTTTAAGCTTCTGGATGGACAAAAATTGTATTGGTGTTGGGAGGATTGATATCGTAATTGACACTTTTTGAGATTCCTTTTTATGGGACAAGAGTATTGCATCCGCCTATTTTCTAAAATTCAACTTAATGTATATTTACATCATTTTGTCAGATTTCAGAAAATTATTTTCAAGGTTTGAGCTGCTGGAAAGTGTATCTCCAATATACGTTAGCGGCATTTTAAATTTTTTGATTATGTCTTTTCTCATATATTTGATTTTTTAAATCTGAGGGTAACTAATTTGTTTATGCCAGATGTGGTGTTCTGAAGAATTTTCAAAAAGAGAACCCTATACGTTATAGTTTCCACCCGCGCCTTGAAGCATAACCCCCAATATTTGTTTTGGTAGTCCTCACACAATTTGAATATTTACTCGTCAGCTTTTATATCTATAAACGGTAGTACTTCAAGAAAAATCAAAGACAATTTTCTTAACCCTTAAAAACACTACAAGGAAAATACTTCCCAACCCTAATTTAATAATCATAAAACTCCCTAAAGTCAAAAGCCGGGAAGAAAAGAACTTGATTTAACCTTTGAACACACGGAAGGTCACTGAGATTTCCCATGGTTTCAAAATTCTTTTGCGCTTTTATCTTTGGTCAGTTTGTGAGAGAATGCCGCATCAATTTGAAGGAGACCAAAATGAACCGTTTTTATGGATGGTGGATCGTCTTTGCCGGGTCCGTCATCCTTTTTATAGCATCCGGGATCGGGTTTTACTGCCACAGCGTTATCCTCGACCCCTTAAGGGAAATGTATTCCTGGTCAAAAGGAACTGTATCGGCCGCCATTACCCTTTTCTTTTTTACCAACGGCATTGCAGGCCTTGTCATTGGGCGGTGGGTGGACCGGTACGGCCCCAAATGGTTCCTGATATTCGGATCAATACTTTTCAGCGCAGGGCTTTATATGCTGCCCCGGATTAACAGCCTTCCACAGCTTTTTGCCATTTACTTCATCCTGGCCCTGGGGTTCTGCTCCACGGCGCTTGTGCCCATTAATACCCTTCTGACCAACTGGTTCATTAGAAAAAGGGGTTTTGCCATGAGCATTGCCAGCAACGGCTTAAGTGTCGGCGGCATGATCATGGTTCCGCTGACCAGTTTTTTTATTTTGCGGCTGGGGTTCAACCAGGCCCTTACCATCCTGGCCATCATGTATGTAGCTGTTATTGTGCCGATCACCCTCATATTTATCAAACAGCGGCCTTCGGACATCGGCCAGTATCCTGATGGTGATCCCCCGCCTGAAGCGTCAGAAGAAACCGTTCAATACCCCGGCTCTCAGATGCAGACATGGACGCGGCTGAAGGCCATGAAAACCATGGCGTTCTGGTCCATTTCTATTGCCTTCATGCTGGCTCTGGCCGGCCAGATCGCCTACCTTGTCCACCAGGTGTCGTTCCTGGCCCAGTATCTGGGATCCCAGCAGGCCGCTGTCACTGTCAGTATCACCACCGGTGCCAGTATCATGGGTCGCCTTGTGATCGGAAGCTTTGTGGACCGTGTAGACAAACGCTATGTCACCATTGGCTGTGTTCTCATACAGGGATCTGCAGTGGCTACACTGGCCTTTAGCAGCCATGTGGTTGTCCTATATTTATGCACCTTTGTCTTCGGGCTGACCATGGGTCCGCTTTTGATGATGCAGTCCCTGATCACTGGGGAATGTTTCGGGATTCCGTCTTTTGCGACCGTGGCCGGCACCATCGGATTGATCACCCTATCCGGTGCTGCGTTTGGACCGGTAATCGCTGGTTTGATCTATGACGCCACTCAGAGTTATAGCATATCATTTCTTCTGTTCGCGTCAGCCAGTTTTCTTTCAGCGGGTATTATCTATTTTGCTCGGCCGCCGGTTTTAGAAGAATAAACTGTGTTTAATGTGTCTATCATTATGGGGTAAGCCCCTATATCTGGTGTGTGAAGTCGTTTGGATTTAAAATTTTAATTCAATTATATAAGCCGTGGGCATCATACCCGGGCATTTTTCGGTGCTAATATTTATAATATATATGCTTTATTTTTGCTTCAGCAGAAGAATATGCCGGGTGGTCACTCCAAGTATTTTTTTGTCCTGCATGGCTTTGACAACAATTGCATCAAATCGCTGTGAGGACAATGGTGCCTGAATGATATGTGTTAATTCCCATCCTGCCTGGTCCAGTATTTTATAATAATCCATTAGCAGGATCGCATTCTGCGCTTCTTCTTTCAGGGCAGGGCGACCTTGAAAATCACGCCAGTCCGCATTGACTAAAGCAAGCCGGGTTGTTTTTTTAGTGGATTCCTTTAGGAAAATAAAAAAATACTGTAGGAATTGTAAATACCCTTCCCGGCTGAGTCCGGCAATGCTTTTTTTTGAATAGCTTTCTGCTTTTTTCTTAAAATAGGGAGGATCAAAAATGATCAGCTCTGGCTTTTCCCTGGCCGTCAATATCGTATCCTTCCAGTTATTGACTTTTACCTCCCAGTAATAGGGTTCAATTTCCGGGCGATGATCCAAATGATCTTCCATTTCCAGGCTCCAGCATTTTCTTCCCATGGCCAGGCAGACATCGGCAGTTACACCACCACCGGCCATGGGATCAAAAATCAGATCGTCTGGATTGGAAAAATAAAAAAGGATATGGGCAATCATTTGAGCGGGAATGCGCCCCGGCCAATCATCTCCAAACCGCTGGTCACAATCATTAAAGTTCCATAAATCCCAAGTGCGCAGGCCCCATCCCAATTCCTTAAACCGGGTTTGATCATCCTTGCCTTCTAAAACCAGGGACCACACCATGGCTTCGGTCCATCCATGTTTTTCCGCCACCTGGGGAACGGTTAATCCGCTTGCGAAATCACTATTTGGTGATTTTGCCACCAGTGGGATTTTCACCAAATGGTTGCGAAGAATATTTCTTGTTAAGCCTAAACGCCTGGTAATCCTTTCCTGAGGGATTCCCAGCCGGTTCATCCGCCATATTTTCAGGTCAAGCTTAATTTGATTCATTGCCCTTAGATCTGCAATATACTTGTCAATGGTCTGACGGGATCTGCCAATGAGCTTGCCGATTTCAGATGAGGTTAACCGGGGATTGTTTTGAAAAGCGAGCCGGGCAGTAGACCGGGTTTCTTTTTCCGTGAGCTGCTTTGGTCCGATGGCCATTTTAGCAGCATAAAGCAAAGGATCTATTCCTTTCAAATCTTTAATTACCACTGGTATCTTTGTTAATCCAACTTCTTTATAGGCGTGCCATCTGTGTGCGCCATCCAGTATTCTGTATTTTCCATGTTTCTTAGGATGCGTTTGGACTTGGATGGGATCAAATTTAAAATCTTCTCTTATGTTTTCAGCAAAAATATTGACACGCCTGTGATCAATGGTTTCTCTCGGATAGATAGACGCATCTAAAGTGATATCGGATGTAGCGATATTAACGCTTTGCTTTTCGTGAGTAGCCATTTGAATCACCCTGATTAAATCGATTATTATTTTTTGATGATATTTTCAGCCTTATGGACAAAAAAAGCTTAGGGAAACTTTACTGAATCAAGAACCCTTTTTCAAGAGGTCAGTGGAAAAATATTATTTACACTGCTTTATTTTTTTACTATGCTTTGTTTTACTGGTGTTCAGGAAAATTGATGGTTTTGCTTAAGTCCTTTTAAGAGCGGAAAAATATGAATAATGTCATACCCGATAATCAAAAGTTATTTATCGCCCATCGTGCGGCAACTATCAAATCCCTTTTAATCATTTTAATCATATCCTGCATTTTGATTGGCCCCATTCGGAATATTAGCTTTAACGGTACCAGTTTAACTCGAATTGACCAAACCAGTATCCAATACCTTGATCAAACTCTTAAAAGAGCCACCATTGCATATGGGTTGTGCCGGGCTACAAATGCACTTGTTTCGGTTCTTCAGGAAATTGAAATCGGATTCGAAGTTTTTGGTACCATCACCTTGAGTCCATTTGAATGGTTAGATCCTTTAAATGATCTTGTTGAGAGGTTTTCATGGGTTTTACTTGTAGCAATGGCATCCATCGGCATCCAGGAATTTTTTATACGATTACTGCCGGATTCGCTTATTAATTTTATTTTGCTGCCGGGTTTGTTCCTGTGGCTGACAGGGCTTTGGGCAAATAAATATCTGCCCGTAAATCTTTTGTTCCTGGGCAAACATCTTGTCTTGCTGGCAGTCATCCTGCGATTTATTATTCCTGCCGAAGTAGCCATCAACAACTGGATATATGATGTCCATTTAGAAAAAAAGTATAACCAGTCTGTGGATAATATAAAAACAAGTGTTAAAGAGATAAAAGAGAGAACCCCTGTTGAAGAAATATCCTTTGAGGATTCAAAAAAAGAGCAAAATCAGAATGAAGATGATCCAATCAAGTATGATATGCCTCCAAACCCGGCAGATTCGATAAAAGAGCAAGAAAGCGATCCAAACGGATTTTTCAACAGGACAAAAGACAGATGGTCTAAAAGCCTTGCCAATACAAAAAAAACACTAGATCTGGTGGGGAATTTAGGATCTAATCTTAAGGATTTTCAACCTTGGCTAAAGGCGCAAATCCCGTTTTTGTTTAAAAATTTCATTTCCCTTATCATGGTATTCATTATTAATACCATTTTCCTGCCCATATTTATTTTATGGCTGATTGTTTATTTGATCCGATTAATAACAAACTCAAAGTTTGGACACAAAGTAGAAAAACAATTCAAACTAAAGATTCTTCAAAAAAAATCGTAACTACTTTTTTTGCAATAGTAACAAATCTATATATTATTTTGATTTTACTATGGACTGTCGTATTTAAGTAGATTGGGTCTATAAAAATTAAGGCTAAATAAAAAAGAATATACTATCTTTCAAGAAATTTACAAACCCCATATATTGCGCTTGTTTTTTTTTAAAATACTATATAAGGTGTGTTTGTGATTGGGGCTAAATTGTTAATTGCAATGCCTACCTCTACAAAAACAAATGATGTCAATGAAGATTAAATGAGTGATAAACCAAGATAAAAACAGGAACCTAAGAATATGCCGAAAGTCAAAGAGCCAAAAGAGTCCATAAGTTTCATCTCAGAAAATTCCAGGACAGTACTGGAGCGAAGGTATCTTAAAAAAGACCAGTCTGGAAAAGTATGTGAATCACCGGAACAGATGTTCAGAAGAGTGGCAGCCCATATTGCCCAGGCTGAAAAAAATTATGATAAAAAAGCAGATGTTAAGAAAATGGAAGATCGGTTTTATCGCTTAATGACAGAGTTCAGGTTTTTACCAAATTCTCCCACTTTGATGAATGCCGACAGATCTCTGGGTCAATTGGCAGCCTGTTTTGTTCTTCCCGTGGAGGACAGCATAGATGGTATTTTTGAAGCTGTTAAAAATGCTGCTACAATTCACAAGTCTGGTGGTGGGACAGGATTTTCATTCTCAAGGCTTCGTCCGGAAAACAGCAGGGTAGGCTCCACAGGTGGTGTGGCTTCCGGTCCGGTTTCATTCATGCAGATTTTCAACACAGCCACTGAACAGGTAAAACAAGGTGGTACAAGACGTGGGGCCAATATGGCAGTTCTTCGTGTGGACCATCCAGACATTATATCTTTTATTAAATGCAAAAGTAACAAGCAGGAACTGAATAATTTTAATATCTCTGTTGGAGTGACTGACAAGTTTATGAAGGCAGTCACAAAAAGAACCGACTACGACTTAATAGATCCAAGGACAAAAGAACCGTCCGGTAAATTGAATGCCCTGGCTGTCTATGAAGAGTTAATCAGTCAGGCATGGACCACAGGGGATCCCGGCATCATCTTTTTAGATGAGATCAACCGGTATAATACGACTCCCGGTATCGGTGATATTGAATCCACCAACCCCTGTGGGGAGCAGCCGCTTTTGCCCATGGAGGCCTGCAATCTGGGATCTATAAACCTGACAAAATTTGTGACAATACAAAAAGGTATGCAAGTTATTGATTATAAAAAATTACAGGAAACCATCCATCTTTCGGTCCGGTTTCTTGATAATACAATTGATATGTCAAAGTATCCCATTAAAGAAATAGAGCAAATGGTTCAAGGCAATCGCAAAATTGGCCTGGGCATCATGGGATTTGCAGATATGCTCTTTGAAATGAATATACCCTATGATTCAGATGAGGCCATAGATATTGCCGAGGTTATCATGTCCTTTCTTCAAAAGGAATCTCACGCTGCATCATGTTCATTGGCAAAGGAAAGGGGAGTTTTTCCTAATTTTGAGCAAAGTATATATAAATCAAAAAAACAATCCCGGATGCGTAATGCCACTACAACAACAATTGCCCCTACAGGAACCCTCAGCATTATTGCTGGCTGCTCAAGCGGTATTGAACCAGCTTTTGCATTGAGTTTTGTCAGGACTGTCATGGACAATGACAAGCTTTTAGAGGTTAATCCTGTATTTAAAAAAACGGCCAGAACACAAGGATTTTATAATGATAGTCTTATGGAAGAAATTGCTGAGAAAGGAACCATTAAGGGCAATTCTCAAATCCCGGTTGACATAAGAAAAGTCTATGTTACTGCACATGATATAAAACCCAAAGACCACATCAGGATGCAGGCGGCTTTTCAACGGCACACGGATAATGCAGTTTCAAAAACAGTTAATCTTCCCCATGATGCGGATAAAGAAGATGTGAAATTTATTTATGACGAGGCTTTTAAGCTAAAATGCAAAGGAGTGACCATCTACAGAGATGGAAGCAAAGATAATCAAGTGCTTTCTATTTCCGGTAATGGAAACAAAGAGAATGGGAATGATTTTTTGCTTGCCGGAAGAAAGCGGCCGAAAATTCTCAAAGGCTTTACTGAAAAAATCAAGACGGGTATGGGATATCTTTATGTAACAGTGTCTGAATTCAATAACAAACCCTTTGAACTTTTCGCCACTATTGGAAAATCCGGTAAATCCACCCAGGCCAAGACAGAGGCCATTGGAAGACTTATCTCTTTGGCTCTGAGATCGGGAGTTGATGTTTTGGAAATAATAGAGCAGATCAAAGGGATCAGAGGAGAGCATGCCGTATTCCAGGAGGGTGGTTTGGTGTATTCCATTCCCGATGCTATTTCCAAGGTGCTCGAGAAAAGATATCTGCCCAATGGCAATGCAGAAAATGTTAAGCCTTTTAAAAACCAGCTAAAATCAAATTGTTGTCCGGAATGCGGACAGACCATTACTTTTGAAGAAGGCTGTATGACCTGTCATGCGTGCGGCTACACCAAGTGCGGTTAAATTTGTTTGATGGCAGTCTTGTAACAAAATAGATGCCTGCATTCATTGGATCATAGCCGGGCAGGAGTAAAACTGCCTGGCTATGATTCAGTTACTTAAATTAAGCCCCATGCAAAAATAGCCATGAAAAACTGCAACCCTAAAAGATATTTACCGTATTTATATGCCCGTTTTTTTCCCCCCGCACCAATCAATGCCATAGGGGACTTTAAAAAATTCTGGATTGCAATGGGCAAAGCCAGTTCGAATAATAGTTTAATAAAATTCTTTCAAGATTTATAACACAACTTGCGGTTGGTTGGAGAAAATGGTTAGTTTTCTTGGGGTATTTCAATTCCCTTTTCTTTCAGAAATTTCCCAAACGCCACATCAATCTTCCGTATGTGCTCAAAAAGCCATTTGACTAATAGGGTATCAATTGAATCGGCAAGCAATAGCGTAGCACCCTCTTCCTCAAGGTCTTCTTCCATATTAGTTAAGGTTGCCTTAAATTCCTCATGCATTTTTTTGTGATTTTCCAATTCCGGGTAATCATTTACTGCCATATGTTTTTCTTCGGCGGTGAAATGAAAATTCGTATAGTCAATCAGAAAATTGAGAGTCGTTGCAATCTTCGCTTGTCCCTGACCAGATTCTAAGGACTGGCTCAGGTCATTGAGATGCTTAATCAACATCTTATGTTGTTCGTCGATCAGTTCTGTTCCAACAGACAATTCACTCGTCCATGTAATTTCTTTCATGTTTTGTTTATCCCTTTAAAATTGCAATTCTTTTATCTGATACACCCTTACAGTCTTTAGAGAACTGTAACCTCACAAGAGCAAAACCCTAAACAGCTAATGAGTTGAATGCTTTTTTGCTTGCACCACAAACCGGACACTTCCAATCGTCAGGCAGATCCTCAAATTTTACATCCTTTGGTATTTTACCTTTTCGATCTCCTTTATCTGGGTTGTAAATGTATCCACAGGTAGCGGTTTGACATTGCCACATATCTTCTGGGTTTGCCATTTATTTCTCCTTTTTTTTAGAAACATAAGCTATAAAAAATGAAAATGAATTAAGTTTTATTCTGTTAAATCGCTTAGCTTAATAAATTCACCATGCCATACGCATTGATTATCATGCCTATCTGGAAAGCTTGTCAGTTAAAGCCTTTGAGTATTGATGACAAGCCTTTAAACCCTCATCAGTTTGCATCAGTGATTCGGTAAGGTTTAAAGGCCCAAGATCCAATACGTCCATCTTAAACACATGTTGCATGGTTTCAAAGACCATTGGTGCTGCCTCTCCGCTATGCGTATGAGACCCAAAAGCACCACCAATTTTCCCAGTTAAATTTGCCTTTTCAACCAGGAAAAGAAATTGTTTCATACTGTTTGTTATATCTTTATGGTATGTCGGGCACCCAAATAGAAAACCATCATAGCCGGCGAAGTTTTTTTCATCTTTCAATTGACTTGTTTTTACGGCAGTAACCTCATGGCCGGACATTCTGCAACCTTCGGCCAAGTAATCAGCCATTTTTTGTGTAGTGCCGGCTCTGCTAACGTAAGCTATTAATATTTTATTCATTTTTTCTCCTTAAATAAGTGTTAAATTTTAGTTCATCATGAACCTTTATACTTTTTAAGATATTGCATAAATTGGACCAAATTTTTTTTGAGGTTTATTTTTTGTACTCAGAGGAGGTCTGCTTTAGCAATAAGCTTTAATCCATGGTGATTTTCAGCATTCTAATTTATTGAGACACTAAATGGGAGATGTCGTTGTGAGACAACTTTGTAACAATTGTATGTGTTTCGTGTTGGGACAGTTGTAGTATTGAGACGTCAATTTTAAATTCAAAATATTTTTAATATTTTTCTTAAAATGGGTGTTTTCAGTTGTATAGCACTTTCAGGGCACATTTCCTGGCAGCAAAAGCATCTTATACAATTATCATAGTTGTATATGGGTACAATTGATTTATCATCATCTTTAAAAAAAACAGCCTTTGGATTTGCAGGACACATATTTACACAGACTCCGCATCGAACACATTTTTCTGCATCTATGTGAGGTTTAGACACTAATCGATTATTCATAAAATCTGAAAAGAAACCTGGCTTATAAGATTTTACAGGTCTTCGATTAATTTTAAAATCCTTGGTAAAAAAACTTTTAAAATCATCACCAATCAGCTCAATATCCTCTTCCAGAAATGATCCCATTCCAGCCTGCATACCATATTTTGTCGTAGGAACATATTCAGGATTTACGTTGATTAAACGGCAAATAGTTGCATCCAAGGCAACCGGATCAGAAGAAAAAACAAGGATATCCATTTTTTTTGGAGTTCCACCTCTTGGTCCGTTCCCTTCCATGGCATAGATGCCATCCATAATATAAAGCCTTGGTCTGATGAATTTATTCAAATCAACAAGCATTTTTGCAAAATCATCAGCACTGGGTAATTTTAAATGAAATTCCCCTTTAAGAACCCCGGGAATACAGCCAAACTGATTTTTAATAGCACCAGTAAATTTCTCCAGTCCATGGGTTTTTAATTTTGGAAGACTGATTACAGCATCATTATCAAATACGGCTTTTGCGATGGTAAATTTTCTGTTTTGAATCCCTTTATCAAAAAACACATCAACACCCGTCTTGAAATCTGCCAACTTGATGCTAAGTTCATCTGCAACCTGAGCCAATCCGGTTTTTTTTGCAGCCTTTAAAGTACTACCTATTGCGGGTGAATCACCATAGCTAACATTCGCTCCGGCATTTATCAGTATTTCGGCCACTGCTTTGAAAACGGCAGGATTTGTTGTAACGCACTTTTTGGGGGCGTCACCAATAAGGATGTTGGGCTTTAATAAAATATTTTCGCTTTTTTGTGCAAATCGAGAGATACCGCCTAAAAGTGAAATGCCTCTTTCAATGGATTTTTTCACTATATCGTATTCGTATGATTCACACCTTATAATAGCGACTTTTGACATATTGCACCTTGTATCCCTTTTTACCTTTCTATGGAACTAAATTGTTTCATTGACTTAGATAAAATTATCCTTGCATCCTCAATAACTTTTGATTTCCATTTTTCTGAAGATGGATAATACATTTCAAGTATATTCTTTTTAATTTTGATTTCATTTTTTTTGGTTTTGTAATTATGATGAAACCCCTGGTTTTCAACAATCATATTATGTAATGATTTTATTGATCCCATTGTTGTCTGGCTATCAAGAGTCCCAAATTCAAATACCATAGGGATATAATATTTATCTGGAATAATCCCTCCTATATAAGAAGTAAAATCTCCGGTAACAGTATAAAAATCATCTCCATCACCCCAATCAATGTGATTCCCGGAAAATATGGTTTCGATATCATTTTTTAATTTTTTATCTTCAATGGGGTTTGGAAAAAGATGTAATGTTCCCCTTGCTCCATATCCAGTATGCAGATCAATATTAAATACAATTCCATAGTTATCTGTAATTTGTTTTAAAATCGGTGTAATAGTTTTGATTGAAGGCTCAAGTTCATTCCCGCCAAAATAGAGCCCTTCTTGATATTGATACTGACCTTGTAAAACTGCCTGTCTTAAAGTGCCCATGGAATATTGAATTATTTTTTGTATTGCATTTACCTGGAAAAACATATTTTTAATGCTTTTAAGGCTGACTTCTCCTTTTGGATTAAGCATTGGGTATAAATCAGAATATCCAGCATTAATGCTTTTATAAAGTTTGCTGTCATTTGAACTGTTCCGGTTTAAATCAACATTGTTTTCCGACACTCTCCGATTATATTTAAATCCATAAGGATTCATTCCATGTATTAGAAGAACACCCATGTCAGACAAGTTAATTTTCTCAAGCAGTTCCTCCATAAACATTTGCTGCACAGCACTTCCTACATACCCTTCTATACCATGAACGGCCGATGATAGAATTAACAGACGTTTAAACTCTTTTTGTGCAGGGACATAACAATAGTCAATCGTCAAATCCGGATCTTTTTTGCTTTCAATATATAATTTTGAGATTGTTACATTTGCAAATTTTTTATTTAATTTGTAGGCTGATAAAGTAAAACTCTTACGGCATTCTTCATATGAATTTTGAAAATATACAAGGTTTTTTGGATCAGCATTCTGCGTTACTTCAACCGGTGTAAAAGTATTGTATTGATATGTTGTGACGCCAATTGCTAATAGAATAATTAAAACCAGAAGAAAAAAAATAATTTTTAAAAATTTTTTCATGATATCCCCATATCTCCAAATTAAATTAAAAGCCAAATGAACTTTTTTAAAAGCCAAACAGAACTTTATAAAAAAATATGGAACTGTGTCAACGATGAAGTAAATTATCTGGATGCAGGATTATGAAAATAATCTTAAGTCTCCAATAAAGAGCATTTTGCCAGAACCTTCCTGAACAAAATTGTGAAGGTAAAAAACAACTGCTTCATTACTATGATCAAGCCCTGATCATGAGAAAATTTGTTTTAAGATCTGTTAGGAGGTTGTCGAGTTTTAAAGAGTGGTTTTTGTGTATTGGTTTATTTCAAATTAAATTGTTCTCGTATATGTTCCACCCGCTTTCGGTTAACACCGAGATCGGAATACCCGATCCGGGAGGCAGAGCGCACGTGGATTATTTTTTCTTTTGGGAAAAAAAATTCAAGATCATCTACAAATCCCATGATTTTTGATTTACATTCAATATGGAAATAATTATCGGTTTCTGCAACAATTGTTATTTTTTCAAGTGAGAGTATGATTTTTTTCAAGCGTTCGAAAGCAGCCTTTTTGGTCCCCTGATATCTAAAGGGAGTTAAGGTATGATCCTCATCAACTGCTTGGCTGCTGACACAGTTGGGTTTGGATGGACAGTTCGTCAATCGGTCGTTGTGAAGCCCCAAATTTTCCGGTCTTTGCCCTACACAGGAAAAAATAATCATGCATCCAATTACTAAAAATCCAAGATTTTTCATTTTTTACCTCGTTTGATAATGATAAATTTTTTTTGCAATTTTATTATGTACAACATAATTATAAGAGGTACAAAAGCAAAGTTCCAAATACAAATTATTGTCCGGATTATAATATACTTGACGTAACAAAATCATTATCAGGCTTTATTTATTTGTACAGGATTGCATCCTCAATTTTCATAAATCCCCTGATGGCATGGGCAGCACCGTATGATATCAGATCCGGTGGCCATGGAATTATTTTTCTGCCCATAAAAAACATCTGCGTCCTTTTGGTTTCTTTTCCACAAATCATTTCAGCAATGGCCCTTCCGTTGGTGGTGGTCATGGAAACCCCATGGCCCATGCATCCCATGGAAAATATAGCTTTCTTGTTTTCACCCAAACAACCGACCACAGGTGCCATGTCCAGGGTCACTGATACAGGTCCTCCCCATTTATGGGTAAACCTTAACCCTTTGAGCTGGGGAAATATTTCCAGGACATGGTTTTGAAGATGGGAAAAAGTTTTATCATTTAAATCCCTGTCCAGCTGGCTGCCGTATCCCAGAGACACGTCACCACCTCCCATTACAATGCGATTATCCTTTGTCAGACGGTAGTAGTGAATTAAATCACGAGCATCTTCAATACCGGCCCTGCTTTTCCATCCTATCCCGTCAAGCTGATTGTCGGAAAGGGGTTCGGACATGACAATATGGGTAAATACCGGCCTTTGAATGGATTTAAGCTGTGGGAATAAAATTGAATAGGCATTGGTTGCAAACACTATATAATCTGCAGTGATCTCTCCTTTAGCCGTGTTCACTCGAAATCGGGATGAAGATATTTTTTTTAAATCTGTGACAGGGGAATGTTCATAAATCACAACCCCTTTTTCCTGGGCAAGACGTTTCATTTCCCTAGCGAGTCTAGCTGGATTTAAAATCCCGCATCTTTTTTCAAACCAGCCGATCTTATAAAAAGAGGTTTTAAACTCTTTTTTAAGTCGGTCGTGGTCCCATCGTTCAGCCCCTTTCAACCCCCATTTTTCCATTATTTCAAAATCATGCTCGATCCTTTTGACCTGGGCAGGACTTGTGCCCACAAGTAGGTACCCGCTTTTTTCATAGTCACAGTCAATATTGTTCAACTCTATGAAATCATGGAGATAATCCACGGCATCTTCCATGTAAACCTGTGCTGCATAGGCTTTTTTGTCATTAAACCTGAATTTTGTGATCCCTTTTGTCAACCCAAACAGAGTCATGGAGAAACCTCCGTTTCTGCCGGAAGCTCCATACCCGCAGATATCGGATTCCAGAATGCTGACTTCCAGGCCGGGGTTGATCTGCTTGAGATGATACCCTGTTGAAAGCCCTGTGTAACCGGCTCCGATCACAACCACATTTGTTTTTTTTGAACCTGAAAGTGCGGGGTTCGGGGTAATGATTCCGGGCAAAGATTCAAGCCAGAAGCTTTTTGAACGGTAATCTTCCATGAACAACCTCCCTGAAACTCAATATATTTTTACATCTTTTGCGAGCTTGAAAATAGCCGAAAATTTCATTACCTCCCTATCATTTTCATCTAAAATAGTTGAAAATCCTTGTATCATTCTATTTTCTAAAATTTTTACCTTTGCCTGCGCAGTAAGAATTCCCTTTGTTACCGGCGCAAGGAATTCAGAGTTCAGTGAAATTGTACCAAAACGACTGTTCAAAGGGATTATACTTTTTATAGCCATGGCTACTGATGTATCAGCGAGTGTCACAATGGCACCGCCATGTGCCAATCCTCCCCCCTGTGCTAATTTATAAGTAAATGGCATGGTTAAATAGGCATAACCATCCTTGGCTTCAATTATTTTTATTCCGAGGAGTTCTTCAAAAGGAGCACAACTGATCCATTTCTCCAGTTTGACTTTATGCGGCCCAGTTGATGAATATCCTGTTTTTTCTTTTTTGTTTTCCATGTTGAAAAAATAAATCCATGATTATTTTATGATCAAACTATTCTGATCGAATACAATAACATTGGGAAAATAACAAGGAATCCAATAAAATTTCTATTCAAACCCTTTGTTATCAATGGGTTTAGATTCGTTGCCAGTTGCCGATGGTTTGGTGCTATCTACTGGGAAAGGTTTGTTTTCGTCAGTTTGCAAGGGTTTAATGGCCTCCGGCCCAGGATTGGGTTCTATTGCTTGTTTTATGGTGATTGTTTCGGGTTCCAGATCTTGTTTTTTAACTTTTTTGTTTCCCAAAATTTTTTCACCGGCATCACTGGAAATAATCTGTTTTTCTTTTATGGGCAGGGGTGGTGCTGTTTTGTTATTGTTAAATAAATAACCCCATACCATCATTGCAACAATTCCTGCAACAACCAGTAAAATAACAAACAATATTGATTTGCTTAAGAAAGGTTTTTCCCCAAGGGATTCTTCTTTTTTAAACAGAATATCAAACACCTGATCCATGTCAGTTACTGGAAAGACTTTAATTTTTTTTCCTTTTAAAAAGTCTTTAAGGTCCTGGGACATATCAGACAGGTTTTTTTCAGGGAAAAAAACCAAGCCCTGTTCTTTGACAAGATCTGCCGCCGTTTTAAGCTTTGTTTCAATCCCTTTTACTTTGCCAATTTTCCCGTCTGCCTCAATGACACCCGTGGCCGCGATATTACCAATATCTTTTTTCAAGAGTTTTTTTGCAAAACAAAGTGCAAAACAAAGTCCCCCGCTTTGACCTGCAAGGCTTGTATCCAGGTTGACTCTTTCAGATAAATCAAAGCCGGCAATAACAGGGCCTTGATGTTGATATAACCCTCTTTTTTCGGCACAGGCAAAAACCGCGTGAACAGCCTTTCTGGCGGCAATGGTAAAATCGCCTTCATGTTCTGTTAAAAGATAAGCATCTACAGGTTTGGGATGGCCTGAAGGAGCAGAGTGCAGCGTGCAGTCCACTGAATAATAGCTCCCATTTTCAAACACCAGCCAGGCTTTACTCATTTTTTTCCCTGCGAAAAGGATGGATTAAAACAATTGTCCATTTGGAAAGATCCAGGGTGTCCAAGGTGTCAACCTTTGATGCGGTTCGGCCATGTTTGATGATGTTTTGTAATACAATTTTGCCATTGGTATCCATGATCGTTGCTTCCATATCATCATAGGATTTTTTTTCATCTATTGTTTCCAGCACGGCCATGCCTTTTGCCGGATTGTCAATTTCAGGGAATATACCAAGCATGAACTTTTTGCAGTCACTTCTAATATACAGGGGTTCTGTAAATCCTGATGAGGCTGCTTTCAAAAATCCGCAGCTTAGAACAGGCAGGTCTTTTTCATAATCATCAGCTGCAAAAGGCTGGGCACTTAAGCAAAAGGTTTCCCATTTGTCAAGGCAGATCGGGCAAAGGGAGAGATGTCCAATTTCATATTCTGGGGCGTTCTTTAACCCGTTTGTTAGAGAAAATTCATATAATCGCTCCAGAGAAAGATGTTCCTGGTCAACAAACGAATGTTTTCCCCAGATTTCAAAGGCTTGTTTTGTGTCTGTTATTGTATCCATAAATGATTCCATTGTTCTTTCAGGTTAAATCCCAACCGTTTTTTTCAAGGCATGTTTTCATGCTTTCTTTTGCATTGATCTGTTTTTGTCTTACTTTTTCAATAGACCAGCCAAGTTTTAAGGCCACCTGTTGTAATGTCATGTTTTTATATTCCCTTGCAACAAGAACAAGTCTTTCTTTTGCATCAGCAAGTGCTTCCAGGCATTTTTGCATTATATAGGCCAGATCTTGATTAAGGACACTTTTTTCAGCATTGCCCATTTGATTTTTATCAACAATCTCTTTGAACCCGGGTTCGGCATCAATAGAAGAAACCTGGTTTAAAAGGGTTTCAATTTTAAGCACTGTTTTTACTTCCCAGCCGAGTTTTTGTGCAAGGTCCTGCGAACTTGGAGTTATTCCCTGGTTTAAAAAATCGTTTATAGCCTTGGTAAGCAAATTAAATTGTTTGCGTTTTTCCTGGGGGAGCCTGACATGGGGGCTCTTTCTGATGGCATCCATGATTTCGCCCTGGATTCGTATTGCTGCATATGCATTAAAAGGTACATTCATCTTTCTTTTAAAGTTCTCTTTTGCTGTAAGCAGTCCGATGATTCCATAATGAAAAAGGTCCTCTCTTGTAAAATATCCTGATTCACCCCTTGGGCAGTATTGTTTAAAAATTTTTGAAACTATCCTTTGCACAAGCAGTTCCTGTTCTTTATCCAATTTGCAATCCCTTTATTCATTAAATCGAAGATATTAAGATTTTTTCTATAAAAATTTGTAATTTATCAACACACATTCTATTTAACCATCATGAATAATTAAGAATAAGCATTCATTGTCATATGAATTAGAATTTGTCAAACCGATCTGCAAAATCAGGATCTTCAAAAAGGACATGAAACATGAGTTAATCATTTTTATAGGCCTGCTTTTCCAGCTATGCCCTGAAAAGGGGGGTATCGTTTTCCTGGGATTTTCTCCCCATAAAGACGTATGAATAACGATTAAGGTTGATCAAAGCCTTTATCCAAGGCAATGTGTTTATAAAATTCTTTTTTTTCAGTGATTATCTCGACTTTATTTGAACCACCAGTCGCTGCTTTCTCTCTTAGACTTGTCCATTGGGCTTTAAGGGATTCCATGGCTATCTCAAATGTGGAATCAATAGCCTGTATCAATTCCCTGGCTGAGTTTTTGTCTGATGTATAATTATTCATGGCTAAGCATTGCGAACAAAAGACGAATAAAGAACAGATAATAGTAATCATAAGTGTTTTTTTCATGGGTTTCTCCTGTTTCCGGTTTTTCTTAAAAATAGTATCGAAGAGATTTTAAAATTTTCAAAAAAAATTATATTTTTAAATAAAGTTTTGAAAAATTAAACTTTCCTTCGATTAAAGTTTACAACAAGGCATGAACATAAACTTTAAAGGAGGAAGAATGGATATCTTTCAGCAAAAAAACAAACTTATCATATTTTGCATATTCCTTTTTTTTGCGGCTCAGGGGTGCGTGGCAAAAAAAGAAACAATTACGCTTATGCCGGGGATAAAAGAGCCCATGGCCTGCAGTGATATGCTTTTAATGGATACAGGGCCAATACCCTACAACGACTTTGTCCTGGCTTTGGACTCTTCCTATTCTGGCTATGGATTTGATACCTGTTGGAAACCTTTGATGAAAAAAGCATTTAAAGAAGGCCGAGTCATCCCCACAAAACATCTTGCCAGGGCGGTCCATGTGTTTAACCGCAATGACAGCAAGGATGAGTTTTCTGCGGCTGTGTATCTATATCTTAAAGCGATCATCAACGGCAATGGTTCGTATGGGGATAAGGAAAAAATGCTTCTGGTTAGATACTTAAGTTTTAGTATCAAGACGGCTGATTCTAAACAGGATGAAAGGCTTGAAAAGGCAAAACTTGTCTGTTCTCGGCTTGATCCGGAACTATATGGAAAATATTTCAGGTAACCCCATAAAGAGGGAGGGAAAAATAATGATATCAGACAGGGTAATAAATGTAGTTCTTGGCCTTATTACAGTTGCGGTTGTTCTTTTATGTCAGTTCTGGGTGATTGTTTATGCCTCGACAGGTGATATGAATGCAGACAGAGCGGTTGAAATTGCCAAGCGGTCAAGGGACAGAATTGAAAATAGCGGCAGTCTTTTAAAACAGTCTTCCGGGAAACTGTTTTCAGAATTTGCAATGAGGACTGGCGAACTCCAGAAATTTCTGGATACGCGGCAGCGCCTTGAAAAAGCCGGCATGCTTTCCAAGGATGATCCATTGGGAAAATCAATGCGGGCCAATATCAATGCAAGGATTATCCTTGAGGTCGGCAAATTAAAAGGAGTTTGCGATGACAATCTTGATTCCCTTTTAATGGCACTTGATGCCTTTGACAGAGCTATTGCAGCTTCCATTGTGGACACCCAGGCAACCCGGTCCATAAATTCCAACTATGAACTGATTTTAAAAAATTACAGGCAAAAAGAGCAGGAACGATTTATAGAGGCGGCAGCAAAGGCCGAAGAGCTTCTTGAACAGATTAGGGGCGCCCAGGATCCAACAACTAAAAAAAGATTGATTACCAAGTACAGCCGCGTGAAAAAGAGGCTTAACCAGATCAGGCAAAGGCGGGTCCTTTATGAATCAAGACTTAAGGTGGCTTCCATGAACCAGAAAATTTCTGGGATGATCCGGCAGAAAATCAGGCAGGAGGGAAGTGATGTGCCTTCAAAATTCAGAAATGTTATGTCCGGTCTTTATACATCTTTTTCCAAGGTGGTGCCCGTTGCTGAAACAGGTGGCACGGGGTTTGCTGATTCCTTGGGGAATTTTGGATTTGCCAATATTGCTGAACTTTCCAACACCCTTGATATTGTCGATGCTTCCACCCAGAAGCTGAACAAAGTTTTAGATCAGATGGTGGAGGATGTTATCGGCGGGCTTGATGATATCCAGATCATTGATGATAAAAATGTTACATCAGGGTCCATCAGTTTTGAAAAAGAGATGGAGTTTATCGGTAAAGAACGCGCCGCCTGGACACAAGGGTAGGAAAAAAGGAGAAAAAAATGAGAAAAAATAAGATGATAAAAATCAGTGTCTATATGTTTTTTTTGATATTGCTGATTTCAGGCAATTGTTTTTCAGACTCTCTTTTTAAGGAATATACTGAAAAATCACGGCAGGAACTCATGGATGAGACCCAGGCCATGTCCAAAGAGATTAAGGATAAATTCAATCAGAAATCAATTGAAACTGCCCAGCAGAAAATTGATTATTACGATTATTTTTCAAGCTTGAAAAAACTGCTCCTTTATGGCGGCAAACTTTCAACCTATGCAGAATATGACCAGGATTTAAACTTTGCAAAGGACAATGAGCTTTTTAGGGGCCTTCCAGAAGAAAGGCAGGAAAAAGCCGAATTTATACAGCGGTTTGTGAATGAAAAATATAAAAAAATGCAGGAAAATGTCAAAGATGAAATTCAAACCTATGAAGATCTGATCCTTATCAACCTTGACTCCTGCGAACTTCTGTCCGCAAACGATTTGAGCGGGTTTGTTGCCACTTCTGGTCCGCGGGAGAGAATTCAATTGTATTTTGAAAACAGTAAAGACTATCAGCTGTATCTTGAGAAAAAAGACAGGCTTGCCAAAACATGGCCCATGCTTGAATCCAGGATTAAACAACAGATCTCTCTATGGAATGAAAAAGGCCTGGACCCGGAAGACCCCATAATTGATCGTAAAATTACTGAGGCTATCAGCAATGAAAACTCTGTTTAAACACGGCAACGGAAGGCTCAAAACTTCAAGGATTGCCTTTCTTGTCTTTGTTACCTTACTGGTTTGTCTGTCATTTGCCTATAAGATGGGCAAGACGGCTGATAAGGTTTTTGTAAAGATCGAGCATGTATTTGAGGCTGAAAAAAAAGAGGATAAACAAAAAGAACCGGTTGCTGATATTAATAAAATAATTGAAAAAGCGATTCCTGATAAAAAGCCTGAGATTAAACAAGAGAAGACATCTGATGCTGAACCTGAACAAAAGCCGGTTTCAATAAAGTCTGAAAAGTTGGCTGAAACTAAAGTTGCTAAACCCGTTGTGAAACCAATCCCTGAAATTAAACCCAAGGCGATAAAAAAAAACCTGCCCGTGAAAAAGGCTAAACCGGAAATAACCTCCCAGACTGTTGCAAACAGGATGCCGGGTGAAATTAAGGTTGTTGAAAAGGCCCAGAAGAAAAAAACAAAATCCGCTGAAAAAGATCAGCTCAGGTTCACTCTGGCCCAGGATTTGAAATTAAATACAGATAATAAAAGCCTGAGAGCCGAAAATGCAAATAAGGAAACCTTAAAATTATCTTCAAAAGAATACTTTGAAGTTTACAAGCAGTGGAAAGAGCAGGGAAAAGCCATGGACAAGGGAAAAACTCTGGTGGGATTAAGAATACATAATCTTGAACATGTATATGACCTTTTCCAGATGAAAGCTGTGGTCATAAAAGAAGGGGTGCCTCATACCGATCTTGAGGATGAGTCAAGGGTTGCCAATGCCGCGTTATCAGAATTTTCTTCTACCTGCTTTATTGTGAGCAATCCCTGGGAAAAGTGGGGCTCTGCTCTTAAGGAATCAGGTTTCAGTCAAAGGGACGATATTGAGATCAGGTACTACACCTATGAGTTTGTTAGAGATTCCATCTATGCCAGGGCATTAAAAGCATTTGAATGGAGTGTTGCAAAACAGAATCTGCCGGAAGACACAGACCCTTCAACTGCAGATGTGCTTGGCATTGTACATGCTGTGAATAAGACTGGAGGAGGGTCATTCGGGGTTTTTGTTCCCAAACGGGTTGATTTTGATTCAGGAGTTTTTGTGGATATAGATCCTCTGGCGTGCTTTAAAGGCCAAAAAGACATTGAAGCCTTGAGCAGAGTCGGTCTTTTATAGCAAAAGGAGGGATGTATGGATTTTATCAAATGGTTTCTTGAAAATTTCGGGATATTTTTTGGGTCTATATTTCTGATCTATCTTTTTTTTATGATCAGAAGGGTGATCGTCCTTTATGACTACTTAAGGCATGTTCCAAAGGGCGAAGATGCAATAGTAATTAAAAAGGAAAATCTTAAAGCCCTGTCCTTTTTAAGCTCTTTATTTCAAAGGCTTGAGAGATCAAGGGAAAATAAAGAAACTTCCCTTCAATTTGTTGTTGATGCCATCTGGGCAGAACTCGACTGCCGAATATCCGTCCATTTCCAGGCCATATCAGGATATGTCAGCACCTTGGTACTCATCGGTTTTGCAGGGACTATATTCGGTTCCATTGGCGCGTTCAATGAAATGTTCCAGGGACTTGCATCAGGCAAGGCTGCAGCAGTTGTTTTTGCAGCATCCTGGAACAATGGGCTGTCTACTGCATTGTATACTTCCTTAGGGGCAGCCGCCATCGGTGGTGTTGTGCTGACGCTCATCGGGTCAAGATTTCTGCTGACAAGGGCAAAAAGGCTTGAAGCTATGGTGGGCTTAAGAATATGTCAAATTATTGAAGGGGAAGAATAATGGGAAGAAGACAAAGACAGGGTATTTCAACAGCTTTATCAGCAGGTGACCCAGGAAAAGATTTGTTTGCCTATCTTTTTTTATTAATCATGGTGTTCTCATTTATGCTTCTTATGTCCTTTGAGCAGGCCGGGTCTGCCCAGAAAGCTCCGGACCAGGAGAAGGAGGGTAAATCGAGCTTAACAGAACTTTCCAAAGACACCATTGGAACTTTAGAAGAAATAAATTCAAAATTATTTTTAAGGTTTGGAAAAGATCTGTATGATCCTGAAAAAGATTTTAAAAAGCTTGAGCAGGATAAGAAAATAGTGACGATCAAAAAGGGCAGCAGTCAGGAGCAACGCTTTTTGTATATTGAAAAGAAAAACCAGGGCGATATTTCATTGTTTGAATATTTGGAAACCTTTAAAAAATTATCCCAGCAAAATATTTCAATCGCTTTTTCTCAAGAGGTTTTATGAAAAAGATATTAATGTTAACAATTTTATTTTCAGTGTTTTTTTGTGGTGCAATACATGCATCTGAAGACCCATGGTCCCAGTTAAGAAAACAGTATGAAAAAAAAGAGATTAAGGCTGACAAGGTTAAAGAGAAACAAGATCCATGGAAACTATTACGGGCAGTTTATCTTCCTTTTTCACAGGCGGAAGAAGACAAGGCGGCAATAGATCCCAAAGCTGCCAAAAGTTTTGTAAAAAATTTTAACTCAAGGCTTTTACCATATGATGTGCTCATAAAAAAGGCTTCAACCTTATTTGATATCCCCCGGGAGGTCATTAAAGCAGTGATCATGGCAGAATCAGGGGGAGACACTTATGCAAAGGCAAAAACTACATCTGCAAAGGGGCTTATGCAGACCATTGATTCTACGTTTTTAATGGCAAAAAAAGAACTTGCAAAAAGAGGGGTTACCATCTCTGATGATCCTTTTGATCCGGAATCTTCCATAATGGCAGGCACTTTTTATCTTGATCGGATGTACAAAAAATGTGCTCAGGACGGCAAACTTGTCTCCAATAACAGAAAAGATATCTCATCATGGCGATATCCCCTTGAATATTATTATGCCGGGCCTGTACACGGGGCAAAGGAAAAGAATAAAATTTATGTTTTTTCCAATGGTAAAAAACGCATGATAGATAAACGGGCATATTCAAAAAAGATACAAAAATGGGCGAGAATTCTTGCTGTATAGCAGATAACCATTGAAAAAATAATTTTCTTCCTATACTGGTATTAGGAAAGAAAATATTATCAGAATTTCGTCCTTTAATGAGGAGGTTAATCCAAGAATGAGAAAAACCACGAAAAAAGTCGTATTATCAATTTTTTTGCTGTTAATATTGTTTTGTTTCGGTTGTCAGAAAAGCACGTTAAAGCCGCAATTGAGATCTGAATTTGACCGGAACATTGATAAACTGGTTCTTCAAACCGTTGAAAGCTGCCGTGCAAAGCTTGCAGAGATAGCTCCAGCAGCAATTGTATCCGGCAATGCACTCAACGATAAATCCTATACAAGACTGGATGAACTTATAAGTCAGCGATTAATGCAAAAACTTTCTTCTGACCGGGAGGTTATTGAACTTTCAAGGGAGAACTGGTTTGAGTTTAAAGAGTCAAGACCACTTTCCTTTAAAGGCCATTCCAGCGCTCGCTACGATCTTATGGAAAATATCGTGGTTTTTATTGTAGATATTGAACCAGACTCTATTTTTGACCAAATTAAAGTTTCCATTACAGCAAAGGATTCAAAATCAAGGCCGATCCCCGGTGTCCAGGGCCAGGCAAAATTCAAATATTTTAAGGACAGTCCAGGCACCATCCTTCTCAACACAGCTGCCAATTCAAATCCAATGCCCCAGGGGCTTAAAGAAAACCCGTATAATTCGATGGAGCAAATGTCCTATAGTCTTGCTTCCGAACTTTCCTATGCCCTTGAAAGAGGTGTTAAAACTGGTGAATACAAAGCATCTGACCAAGAGATACAGGTGGTGCTCTGCTCAAAAAATTTTACAGGCAGAAATCCCTTGTTCCAGCAGGCCCTGATCCAGGAACTTCAACAAGCCCTTGTTTCAATGGACGGTATGACATGTGCCGTCAGCAGGGATGATTTTGCCCCTATCTTCAGCCAGATGGATTTTTATAAAAGAAATGACCATGTCTTTGAGGGTGATGTAGAAAAATTAAAACCCGGCTCAGTTCTTTTAATGGCAGAAACAAAAACCAGCGACAATAAAGACCAGGTTGCCTTGAGGGCTGTCTGGAGAGTAACGCCACTCAAGGACAAAACCGGCGCTTTTATCCCGGATAACAGTGCGGGTACTTATGTATCAGGGTTTACTTCCCGGGCATGGTTTGAAGGATCTGTCCCAAAGGTGTCAAGCCCCCAATATTATGAACCCCAAAAAGAAGATAAAAAATCGTCTGATAAAGGATTTGACTGATATGGTTCAAGCAGGACATTTTCATGCAGCAATAATGAAAAGATATAAAATTTTATTTATAATTTTTTGAAAAACAAATTTTTTATTCGACATAAAGTTTAGAAAAATAAAATGAGCTAAAACTGAAACTTTAAAACATTATCTGGAGGAAAGTATGGAACAGACAAAAAAAACAGGATTGATTATTATTCTTACAGCTGTTTTTCTTATACTGGGTGCATTATCTGCCCAGGCTGAATTGAGAACAAGAATTGTTGTGCTTCCATTTTATGTTGAGCAGGGAAGGGATGCAGAGACCGGATCAAGCGATCTTGGGTTTCATTATAGAAGGATGTCAGGATTTATTGAGAATCATCTTGTAAGCCATAATTTTGAAGTGATTGATCCCTTTGCAAAGGATTCTTCTGAAAAAGAATTTTCCAGGATAATGGAAAGAGCCCGCGAAGATTCTGCTTTGGCATGCAGGGATATGGCAAATCGGTTTGCAGTTGATGCTGTGTATCTGGTGTGGTTGAATGTTAAAGCCAGAAAGACGGCTGATGGGTACTGGAAAGCAGCTGCCATGCTTGACGGCAAAGGCTATGATAGCGGTGGAAGATCCCTTGGCGCCAATGTCCTGAAAACCTTTAAGGTTACCAAACGCGATTTTGACGAAGCCGTGGCTATTGTCGAAAAAGAAGTCGGTGATGTTGTGGGAAGAACCCTTACAAACTGGAGCGATAGAAAGATCGCTGGGAATGTGGTCCAGACTTCCTCAAGCTCACAGGGGACAAGCGGTCAGGGTGTTCTTGCAAAAAATATCCAGAACCAGGCAAAATATGTGAACCTGCGGCTTGACCAGGCAAACGAGTATGAAATTGTTGAAGTGTTTGGGAAAGTTGTTAATACAGTAAGAGGAGTAACAGATTCAAGGCGCTTTAACCAGCGAATCATACCTGATAATCCCCAGGCCTGTGTTACAGAATGGGAAGTTGAAATAGATCCGGATGCAACAGATCCCTTCCGCCTTCAGGCAAATATAATGAAAATGGTCAATGATATCCTTGATGCCGGTGGAACAATCAGAATCAATGGAGTTCCATACCGGTACACACCTTCCGAAATGAAACTCATGATGGGGATTATGCCGGGCTCAGCAACATCAAGATCAATTCAGTTTGTAATAGACAGGGAAAGAATGAGGGATCGCGAGTTTGCCGGAAGACATGATCCTGAAAAGGCCAAAAAAGGATCAAAGCCTGGGTTTGAGTAAAGGAAAGCTGATGCTTGGCTGATCATTAAGAAAAGTTTTGGGGTTAGCGTTTGATGCAATTCATGTCAATAACCTTAAAGCAAAAACGGAGTACTTAAAACAAAATAAATAGCAAATGCCCTGCGGGTGATCCTTTTTTGTGTCTGTGGAATGGATATTTAATAATAGGCTCTTCATCAACACTTAACCAGATTTCAGGAGATATTACCATGACTGCCAAATTATCTAACTTGTTGAAAAGTCTATTATTGTTTTTATGTGCTTTTGCTCTTTTAACTGGGTGTGTTTCCCCCAAACCACCGCCAGGGGTGAGAAAAGATCTTTGGGTAGGAGAGTTGACAGGAATGATAAGAGGACCAATTAGAATTTCATCCTGGCAATCCGGAGAAAATAAAAATATCCAAATAACGGAAGGGCGATTCACCATGCATGTCGATTCTGCTTGGGGTGGATTCAGCGACATAAGCGTCCAGGGAGATGTAAGGGGAAGGATAAAAGACGGACTCATGGAAGCAAAGATTTCCGGATCAGCGGACGATTCATTTTTCAGCGGTGTTTTGATAGGAACCGTATCAGAAATACAGGGATTCGGTACCTGGAGGCTTGACGTTCCGGAAGAAGATGCCGGAACGTATACAGGTGAGTGGACGCTTCAAAAACAATAGGAATTAATAATCTATGCCCTATTTTGGAAATAATTTAAAATGCCTGTTGTTAAGCATTATTTTTCTATCAGTTTCATTTTTACCAGTACAGGCCTCAAATCTTTCCAAGGGACAACAGGCATTTTTCAAAAGTGATTATGCTACTGCAATCACTTATTTTAATGCAGTATTAAAAAAAAAATCCGATAATGCAATGGTTCATTTTTTCATCGGGGAGTCTTATTTCAAGCTATATGATTTTTTAAATGCCAAAAAACATTTTCAAAGAGTAATTGATATAAAACCGGATTATGCCCTTGCACGGCTGAATTTCGCCCGAACCTGCAATGCCTTGGGAGATAAAGAATCAGCATTACATGAGTTTATGAACGTTCAGAAAAAATATCCTTCGGAACTGAAACAGGAAGACATCAAAGTAATAGCAGAGCTAACCAAAAATGTTGAAATTTCGGAAGTATCAGAACTCTCACCCTTGAAAAAAAATGCAACAGATATTACACCTCCAAAAATAGTGGTAATTGATCCTAAAATTAACCAGGGACTACATAAAGTGAGCAAATCCTCGGGAGATAAAAAAGAAACGCAGACTTCAATCAAAGGGATTGCCACAGATAGAAGTGGAATATTGAGGGTGTATGTTAACAATAAGGTTGCAAAACTAATGCAAACCGGAACCTTCTCCACAAATATAACCGTTTCTCCGGGAGAAAATCCGGTTGTAATCAAGGCAACAGATAACGCTGGGAATACTGCCATTCGCCAGTTCACAATTGTCAAGTCGTCTGAATATAAGGTTCATAAAAAAAAGGGCCCTGATATAGTAGAAAATGAAGGAGAAATTCAAGCGTCACGATATTTTGCTATTCTTATAGCTGCAGCGGTTTATAATGATCCATTGATAAATGATCTGGATCAGCCTGTTCTTGATATTAAAGCACTGAAAAATATTCTTTCAAAAGAGTATACATTTAATCCTAAAAAAATTTTGCTGCTGGAAAATCCGACCAGGGGACGAATTGTCAACACATTCTATGGCTTGAGCAAAACTATCAAAAAGGAGGACAGCCTTCTTATCTTTTATGCAGGGCACGGCTTTTGGGATGAAAAACTTGAAATCGGGTACTGGCTTCCCAGTGATGCCAAAAGAAACAGCCGTGCCAACTGGCTTTCCAACAGCACAATCCGGGATTTTATTCGGGGGATTAAATCAAGGCATACTTTAATGATCGCCGATGCATGCTTCAGCGGCGGAATCTTTAAGACCAGAAGTGTTTTTGGTAACCAAACAGTAGCGATTGAGGAACTTTACAAATTACCGAGCCGGAAGGCCATAACAAGCGGCACACTTACAGAAGTCCCGGACAAAAGTGTTTTTGTTGAATTTTTCCTGAAAAGGTTAACGGAAAATAATAATAAATATGTGACTTCCCAAGGAATTTTTTCAAGTCTGCGTATTGCAGTAATAAACAACAGTATAACAAAACAAATTCCTCAGTATGGTACAATTTTCGGAACCGGTGATGAAGGCGGTGATTTTATTTTTATCAGGAGGAACCTAAGATAAAAAGGAAAGGCTATGTTCACAATCAAGTTATTTTATTTATTACACATATGAGTGAAAATGTGTCTATTTTTTCAAGGAAAGATCAATTTGAATATGGCAAGCTACTGCTCTCATGAGGGGGGTTTTTAAGTTATTAGAAAGCGCCTGAATAGTAGCTCCTTGCCTTTTTGATTGGATGCACCTCTATTATGTTGTGCGAGTGTGTGCGGATTGTATAAGGAAGTTATGAAAAAATTAAATTGAATCCGGTCCCCTGGTAGCCTTGTCCTGTTTATACCTATATCAATTCATAAGAATATGTCATGGTGCCAGGGATAGAATTGAAATGCCTATACGGAGAATCCCAGCCCTATTTGATCTGCGTAAACTTATAATCCTTTCATGGAAGATATTTCGCATATTTTGACCAAATGAAATTTAAAATGGTGGGGAATTGGTGAAAATCAATTTTGGAAGCAAAAAAACCTTTCAAGCAAAAACCTGAAAACCCTTGTCATTTCAGTTTGAAATTGACAGGGAAAGAATGAGGGATCGCGAGTTTGCCGGAAGACATGATCCTGAAAAGGCCAAAAAGGGAACAACGCCTGGTTTTGAGCAATTGAGTAAGCGTTAAAAATTTAAATGGCAGGGAGGATAATTCCTCTCTGCCATTTTTCCCACATTTTAAATTCCAATTGATTCAACCCCTAATCAACAGTCCGGATGGGCAGCGAATCCCAGGAAAGGGAAATACCCCGCTCAAGGGCGTAATCCGAAAACCAGGCCTTGATTTCTTTGACACCCATATAGACCCGGGTCATGCCGAAAAAATCAGTTTTCTTACTCTGCGGCAGATCCGGCAGAGGGGTATCCGAAGCAAAAGCAAACACCAGTTCATTGCCGGTCTTCCCCTGGACCTGGAACCGGAAGTCATCAGAATAGTGACTCCCTGGAATGGATGTTACCTCACCGGCCCGGATCAGGGTTTCGCCGGAAGAAAACTGGTTGGGATAGATCCGATATATTTTCTTGTCAACGCCGGCGGTGAACAATTTAAGATACACATCCTTGCTGGCCCTGGCCATAAAAAGGATCTCCTCACCTTTTTGAAATGAGAGGTTGTTTCGTCCTTTCTGGGTCAGAAGGGTTACTCCCAGCCGGGAGTCATTGGTTGACAGTGCATTCATGTTATCAGAAAACCGGTCATCTTCAGGCAGTTCAAACCATTTGGGGTCGATGCCCAATCCCTGGATTTTGATATGATCCGATGCCAGGATCCGGCCCTTTGTGGAAGAAATGATGGCCTTGATCTCAACATCACCGTTACGATCAGGCCAGAAACTGCCTTCCATGTAGTAAGGGGCCTTGGCAAGCTCGGCCACGGCCGCTTCCGTCTTTTCCGTGTCCACAATAGTTCTGGTGCTGGCGGTGCGAACCTTTGCCAACCGGGCAGCCACATTTTTCACAGGGGAAAAATACCGGGATCCGGCAAAATAATCCAGAATATAGCCGGAAAGGTAATCGCTAAACAGGGTGTAATGCTTTGAATTCTGCAGTCGGAAAGAATTAATGAGGATTTCCGGCCGTAGATCACTTTTCACAAAGGCGATGCTCTTTTTTTCAAGGCGCTGCATCAGGTAGTCGGTCTTACCGTTTAAATCAACCTCAAACCAGTGATCCTGGCAAAAGATCCGATTCAACTGTCCCTGATCCACAGCAATGGTTTCAAGCCCGGTTCCGCCGGGGGTGGAAACAATTTGATCAAAACTGGCAGAAACCACCAGGGCGTTCTCTTCCATATAGACACTGCCCGACAGGATTAGTGCTGCCTTGGCTGTGGGGGTGCCGGTAACGATGAATTGGCTGTGCTGTGAAAAGATGTCCTTAAATTTTTCTGCCAGCCGAAAGCTCACCGGCACAACGGCCTTTAATCCCGCGTGAGGGAAACTTTTTTTACTGATAAATACAAGGGAGGGATCTTTTTTTACACCTGGTTTGTTCACATATCCCTCTATCATGGTGTTGGCGATTTTTTCAGCCAGCTCGTCCAAGCGTTTGATTTTAGGGGTTAACAAATTTTCTGGAATGGTATTTTTAGCCACCTCAAAAGAGGCGCCGGCATGTGTTTTTCCGGTCTGCTGATCCACAATGGCCGCATGGAATACAATCCTATTGCCAAAATCCACATAGTCCCCTTTCAACTCAACGCCGTCCCGGGTCATGTCCTCCCCGGAAACCCTGAAAACAGCGGATTGGGCCAGGGCGTCTTTGACATATTTCTCAAATTCCTTTCCCAGGACCAGGTCCGGTCGGGAGGTTTCAGCCGGCTTGAACTCACTGGTTTTGATCTTAAGGGAGCCCATGCCGCTATAATCGGCTTCCAGCAGCCGGATAAGGGTCCTGGCCATGCGGCCGAAATCCGGTTCCAGCCATTTTGGATCCATATGGGCCCTACTGATTCGCTCCTGGACAACCGCAAGATCGGTACTGGCGGTTTCGCCCATGGCCCGAAGTTTCATAGTGACCAGGACATCGGTTTTGGCAAGCTGGTATGAACCGATAAGGGTCAAGGGCTTTTCCCCGGTTTCCTGCACAGTGATCTTTGCCTCCAGCCGGGACAATTCGGTTGACATGGCATCGCACAGAACGCTTGAAAACGGCAGGTTAATGCGGGTATCCCTTTCCCAGAAACTGTTAGGGCTCACCTGGATGTTCCGGCCGGTGATATCGTATTTGGTTTTTATGGCATCAGCCATTTTCCCTGTTACGGATGACAAGGAAGATCCCTGCCCCACAACCGGTTGTTCCACTGACACACAGCCACCGGCCAAGAAGATCAGCAAAGCCGACCACACCATTAAATTTCTCATGTTCACCATCCTTAATTATAGACCAATTTGACAAATTCAACTTCATGTGACTATGAATGCCTATTCAAAGGCCTTGAAATACGTATAACGGTCACAGGTAAATTACAAGTTTTTATGGAAAAATTCGCGTTTTCTTCGAAATTAACTAATAGGGGAACACCACAGTGGACATAGGAGAGGTACAGACCCTGGCCCGTGGACACCGATGTTCTCACTGAAGGAGAATTCGATTTCGCCATCGCTACCAGAAGAGCAGACCCTGTTGTTCCGCAGCATCAGTCAGAGACTGTAAAAAGCTCTCCGATACCGGTAAATAAGTCGGTCACAAATATCGTTGACCTTATAAAACCCCGGGCAACCCTTAAGGTTGATTACAAGGGTTTTGAATAATCCCTTACTGGACTGTCTGGATCTCCACCCGTCGGTTCAGCTGTTTGTTCACGGACCCTGTGTTGGGAGCAAGGGGCATGGACTCCCCATACCCCCTTATGGTGATCCTGGATTCAGGGATATCAAACTGTGATACCAGGTGGTGTTTAACCGCTTTGGCCCTTTCAGTACTGAGCATCAGGTTATAATCATCGGTCCCATCAGCGTCGGTGTGTCCTCCCACTATCATCTGTGCAGCTTTAAGCTGGCTTTCGGTCAGGGCAAGCCCGAGTTCCTTCAATAATTGATAGGAAGCAGGCCGCACCCTGGAAGAATTGAAATCAAATTCTATTTTCAACTTGAGTCCGGGCACATCCTGATTGTCCACCACCACAATGGTTTTCTTGGTATATTCATTGGAATCAAATGCCGGTTTCTGGCTAGTACCTGTACTGGTGTTATTGACCACATTAACGATAGTGGATTTCTTTTCCATAACCACGATACTGCGCTTTTTTTGTTCGATCCCAAAGCTGCGGTACAAAACCGGCTTCCGGGTCAATTCTTTCACCATCTGCTCTTTTGTGGTCTGAAACACGGGATCCTTTGCAGGGGAAACCTGCGGTAATCCCATGATCAGCACACTGATCAGCAGCGCGGTCACGATTGATAAACATTTTTTTGTATTCATAATCTCCTTACCCTGTTTAATAATATCATCTTGATCCGAAAAAAATCAATTTCCCCATAATCAGCCGTTTTACTCTCGATTATTTCAAGGTTAGACTATCTTCCGGCATACCAAATACAGACCCTATTTATTAAGAAAATTATTACGCCCTGACTTCCTACTACTGATCCTGACCGATCAAGCTAATTAATTACACTTAAAGTTATGGAATTCCTTGATTGTTCTGGCAAACCCGTAAAAGGTATTCCGGATGTATTTCAAGGTCATCATTTCCCAGTTCTCGGATTCAAGCGGTGAGGTGTATCGCTGGCAGTGGTAAAGGTTAAGGGTAAAAAAATATTTGTCTCCATTTTCATAAACATGGTCGGGGTTTATTTTAACAGATGTTATCAAAGCATACTTAAATCCGGCCGCCAAGAGAAGTTGTTTCAACTGGTCCTGGCGGTCGGTCGGCAACTTTTTTTGAAATTCATTTTTCAAATTACCGTGGGCGAGCCGCTGCAGGACTGACAAAAAACCTATTTTTCCCACGACAAACCGATCCAAGGGCGGTATGTTGAACTGATCTTTGAGCTCATCCAGTCGGGTTTGGGAAATGAGTGCTGTTGCACACTTCTTGAGTTCCCTGTTCAAATAGGTTTGAATCAGATCCTGGTTGAGATATTGTTCAAGGGTTTTTTTTGTTGACGGTTCAAACCCCTCTCCCCATAACACCGGGAAAATACCGATCGTATCTACTTTGAGAATTTCAGCAATTCGTATAACCTGTTCCCGCACCTGGCACTCCGAGGTGCTGGAAGCCAGGATTTCTCTGGCTGACTCATCCTTAACCCGGGAAACAACAGGGGCCAGAAGATCCCTTGCCCGGCAAAAGTTCTCGTTATTGTACAAAACCAAAGCCCTGTCAAAAATATCCCGAATCTCAGCAGCGGCGGCAGTCCGGCACTGCCTGAGCAAATCCGCTATGATGGGGTTGCTCGCATAGGTTTTATCCGGTATAAAATCAGGCGCTACCCGGACAGCCCTGGCAAGAACTGCCTTAATTTCCTTTTCAGAGGCCATCATGATATTAAGCAGGTTGGCCTTTAAATAATAGGCTCGGGACAGGCCCTCGGCTTGGTCTGCTTTTTTCGGGGATATGTTGTTGAACATCTTAATTGCCTTGTCACAACTGATCAGGGACAGTTCAAATTCAGCCAGTTTCCGGTGAGTGTCTGCCTGGTTGAAAAAATCAACAGCAGTGGTGCCCTGCGCAGCGCAAAGTCCAAAAGAAAGCCCCACCCACAATACAGTACAAAAGAGTAATCCCTGGGATCTCATACGTTTTAATGCCCCTGTCATTGCCTTTTGGTTATCTGGTCCTCTATAACAATCAATTTTGTTGTCGTTCCCGCTTGGATGCTGATACTCGCCTGGCGGACACTATACTGTCCTGCATCCGGGTTCAGCAGCTTGATCTGGTGATCCCCGCAGATCAGCTCGAGTCGGCTGGCCGGTGATGTTCTTTTGATGTCTTTACCGTTGATAATGATGTTGGCCCAGGGTTCGCTGTAGATATTGAGATATCCTTTGTGCTGGCCGATCCGTTCCCTAAAGGCTTTGACAGTGTTGTCATGCGGCAGTATCTGCTCTGCCTGCCCCAGGTAGGACAGGGCTTTCTGGCATTTATTATTATTCAATTCAACCCCGGCCCTCGCCATCCATGCCTTGGCCAGATCATGATCAGTATCCTTTGCCAGCTGCCGAATCTGGCCACTGCTGCTTGACTTCAATCGGGTAAAAATGGTTACCGCTGTCTTAATCCGGTCTTGCTCCAGTAAATTTTTACCCGTCTGGAGAAGTTTGTTGAACCCTTCCAGGGATTTCTTCCGGGCATATGCATTGCGGCTTTTTTGAAGTGATTCATAGACATCAAAAGCATTTTTACCGGCAGGTGCCACAAGACGGCCTGCATTGATATGGACCAAAGCCCCGCTCAGGCGACCTTTGATCCGCTTCTTTTCAGCCGCTGCGTTCAGAGCCTGCTCCTTTTCCTCCTGGGCTTTTTTTAGAGCCAGGGCTTCCTGCTGTTTTTGTAATTCCAATACCTTGATGGCGGCCAATCTTTTTTCTTCTGCAATCCGTTTTTCTTCTGCAATCCGTTTTTCTTCTGCAATTCTTTTTTCTTCCGCAATTATTTTATCCCGTTCGATCCGTTCTTGTTCTTCCTGTAGCTTTAGGGCCTCGATCCGTTTTTGCTCTTCAATCTTTTTTTGGATTACTAAAATTCTTTCCGCCTCTAACAGTTCTTTCTCCCTAACCTTGTAGGCTTCTGTTTCCAGGGTCCGAGCAACAGCCAGACTTTTTTCCCTTTGTTTCAACTGTTCCACCATATCAGCAGCTTCTTTTTCCATTGTCTGGATAGCTGTCATCTCTTTAGTCTGCCGTTCTTGCTCCTCCTGCCGTGTTTTACCCAATCGGTTCGCAAGGACCTGTTGCTGTTTTCTTATTGATTCAATTTCAGCGGTGGCCACGGTTATCCAATCTGTATTTTCTTGTTTTTTCCGAGCGATCTCGACCAGGAAGGAATCCAGTTCCAATTGATCACGGGTGAACAGGTTATAGGCCTGTGTCATTTTTTGACTGAAAAAAATGTCTGTTCCTGATCCTGGCAGCATCCGGGGCCCGACATTGAAAAAGAAATCATGAGTCAACGAGGAAGATTCCCAGGGAGTTTGCCGCCTACCTGTTTCAGACAGGACAGCATTCCTTACATTTTTCATCACTTTTTCAATGGCCATCTGCGGCTTTTTCATGTTCTTAATCAAATGCTTGGTATAAATCCCGTTTCTGCCGTCCCCATCTGCGGCCAGACTGCCCGGGGCAGTGGAATAGGCGATCAGTGAACCAGTGGGCGCATCCATCTTTGCAAGTCCTTCAGAAGGGGAACGAAAACTCCTGGCAAAAGGATTGTTCCGGCAGGCATCCAGGATCACAATGTTCATCCTGTTGCGGGCATCTTCCATCTTGGACAGCACAAGACCTGCGCTAACGCCTTCATATTTCACATCCCCTTCCGACTCGATGGTGGCATCGACGGGAATCAGATAATTGATGCTTTTTACCTGCAGGCCATGCCCGGCATAATAAAAAAGACCCACCCCGCCTTTGCGAATTGCTTTACCGAATTTCCGGATTGCCATTTCCATTGTTTTCAGGTCTGAATCAGTCTTGAGCATGACATCAAAGCCACACCGCTCCAGCATTCCAGCCATGTCTTTGGCATCATTAACCGAATTTTTTAAAGGAGATGATTTATAGGCGGCATTACCGATGACCAGGGCGGTCCTCTTTTCTGCCTGCACTGGTCCGGCGATCAGGACAAACAACACCAGAAAAAAAAGAACACGTTTTGGTTTCATCCGTTCCAGGCTCCATTTTGCTACGATTTTGTTACGATAGCCAGTACACAACATAATTATAATTTTAAATAAAATTGGAGTATAAAGAATAAACTTTTGAAATGTCAAGGAAAAAATCACAGTATCTTGCAGGTAAAAAAAACTCAAAAAGGTCTGTCATAATTTTTTTAAATGCCCGTAAAGCGCTAAAAACTGGAGTTCGTGCTATAAGGCCTTTTTTTATTAGATTTCCCCGGGTTAACCAGAGGGTCTTTCTGTTGCTGCTTTAGGAGAATTGGCAAATATATGTTAACACCAGACTGTCATAACTTTATTGTGTCGGAAATAAAATAAGACTCCTGTTTTAAAACAAAAAGGGTTTGGCCAGTTTCGGTCAAACCCTTGTCATTATCTGGTACCGGAGGCGAGACTTGAACTCGCAAGGGCTTGCGCCCGGAGGATTTTGAGTCCTCAGATAGCCTTTTTAACCTTCTTTAATCTTCCTTAATAAACGTTTATATCTCTTGACAATAAAGGCTTTAGGTGTAATGTTGGCTTTAATGATTTATAATGAAATTTAACCTAATTTAACCCCTATTGGTTACAATATGCTTACTTTTTTCGGAGGTAAAATAAAAATGGTTCAAACGGGAAAAGTCCAACTGAAAAAGCGTTTCGTCGATAGCCTTCCTTTCAATCCTGAAAAAGTGGTTACTTTTTTTTGGGATACAGACTTAAAAGGGTTTGGTCTGAGAGTGACGGCCACCAGAAAAACCTTTGTGGCCCAGGCTCGTGTTAATGGAAAATCAAGGCGTATTACCATTGGCCATTATGGGACTTTCACTCCCAAACAGGCCAGGGACCAAGCTCAAAAAGAGCTAACGGAAATGCTGAAAGGTGTTGATCCCCGAGAAAAGAAAAGGAGAGTAAAAGCCGAGAATGTGACCTTGGAACAAGTGGTTAAATCCTACCTTAACGCAAAGAAGTTAAAACCGTTGTCGGTAAAAGATATCAACACCCATTTGAATTTGAATTTTCTTGAATGGAAAAAGAATTCACTTTGCCGGGTGGACCGTGCCGCAGTTAAAAAAAAATTCTTGGCCGTGAGCAAAAGATCCCCGGCCCAGGCAAACCAGGCATTTCGAGTGTTCAGGGCAATTTGGAATTATGCCGTTGCGGAATACCGTTACCCAGATGATACTCCGGTGTTTGCTGAAAGCCCAGTTAATATCCTCTCTGAGCAAAAGATCTGGAATTCGGTGAAACCCCGGGATTCAAAAATACCGGTTGATAAAGTAGGGATTGCCTGGAATGTTCTCCAGGATCTTAACAAATCTCCGGTACAATCCCTGCCAAGCAGGACCATGGTCGATGCTGCAATGTTTATATTCCTCTCCGGATGTCGGCTGGATGAAGCCGCTTCTCTGACCTGGGACAGAATAAATACAAAAGAAGAATGGTGGCATCTGGATGATCCAAAAAACGGCCGGGCAGTTACTTTCCCGTTATCAAGGGTTGCCTGTGAACTAATTGATAGACAGCCGAAGAGCACTGAATACGTTTTTGCCTCCCGAGGAAAATACGGTCATATCACAGAGATCAGGACTCCAATGAAAAAGATATCGGGAGCTATTGGGTCAAAAGTATCTGCTCATGATCTGCGTCGGACTTTCAAGGCAATGGCGATTGAGAACCAAATTGAGTTGTGGAAGACTAATCTTCTTACCAACCACCAGGAGTCTGGAGTGGCGATTAAACATTATGTGGAAACTTCTGATTTGCAATATTTCCGACCAGAGATCAACATCATCGCTGATTGGGTTGTAGAACAGGCCAGAATTGCAAAGACAGACAATGTGATACCAATGCCGAAGACAAAAGAGGCATAGTTTACCCTTTTCCCGGGATAGAAACCGGCTGATCACTGGTTTTGAACGGGCGGCTTCCTGACTGCCTTTCCCGAAGCACCATAGTCAGGCATTTACTTACAGGAGGTGATTATTCAATATTTTGCTGAAATCTCCAGTGAAGAGATTAAAAAAGAGTCTTTTAAAAGTGGAATCATATGTGACATTCAACTCGCTTATTTGCTTGCAGCTGACGGACAATATACATTTGACCAGTTTATGGAAATTTGGTCAATTTTTGGAGCTTCGACAGGGGGGCCTAAACATCCCGATTTTTCAACTCCTAAAAGAGCTATTCAATCTTGGTTTGATATATTGAACATATTTGTTAAAAATGGGCTTTCAGGTGTCATTACCAGGACGGATCTGTGGAGAACGTCCCTGCTCAATTATTATGAGCATAGCGAAATGAACTCTGCTTCAAGACCGCGAAGAATAGACAAGGCTATCTATTTTGAATTCAGGGATATTGCAAAATATTTTCGAGGTATCTTGAAGTTACCCGAGCCATTATTCTGCAAA